>Ga0307513_10001764_pt1 | contig 30796 bp, 24 predicted proteins | sample 15_EM_MG_FD_202174 | JGI IMG/M metagenome (GOLD analysis project Ga0307513, IMG submission 202174) | Populus trichocarpa ectomycorrhiza microbial communities from riparian zone in the Pacific Northwest, United States - 15_EM | ecosystem: Host-associated > Plants > Roots > Unclassified | place... | reverse complement strand
CCCAGGTCCGCGACGTCTCGGGGATCTGGAAGGAGCTGACCGACAACGTCAACTCGATGGCGTCGAACCTGACCAACCAGGTCCGCAACATCGCCGACGTCGCGCGCGCGGTCGCCGCCGGCGATCTGTCGCGCAAGATCACGGTCGACGCGCGCGGCGAGGTGCTCGACCTCAAGGCCACGCTCAACACGATGGTCGATCAGCTCAACGCGTTCGCCTCGGAGGTCACCCGCGTCGCGCGCGAGGTCGGCACCGAGGGCCGGCTCGGCGGCCAGGCCTCGGTCGAGGGCGTGCGCGGCACGTGGAAGGAGCTGACCGACAACGTCAACGGCATGGCGTCGAACCTGACCAACCAGGTGCGCGACATCGCCGAGGTGACCACGTCGGTCGCGCGCGGCGACTTGACCCGCAAGATCACGGTCGACGCCAAGGGCGAGATCCTCGAGCTCAAGAACACGGTCAACATCATGGTCGACCAGCTGAGCTCGTTCGCCGACCAGGTGACGCGGCTCGCGCGCGACGTCGGCATCGACGGCCGGCTCGGCGGCCAGGCCGACGTGCGCGGCGTGCTCGGCACGTGGCGCAACCTGACCGACGCGGTGAACTCGATGGCCGCGAACCTGACCGATCAGGTCCGCAACATCGCCAAGGTCGCGACCGCGATCGCCAACGGCGACCTCCAGCAGAAGATCGTCGTCGACGCCAAGGGCGAGATCCTCGAGCTCAAGAACACGATCAACACGATGGTCGATCAGCTGTCGGCGTTCGCCGACCAGGTGACGCGGGTCGCGCGCGAGGTCGGCACCGAGGGCAAGCTCGGCGGCCAGGCCTCGGTCGAGGGCGTGCGCGGCACGTGGAAGGAGCTGACCGACAACGTCAACCAGATGGCGTCGAACCTGACCAACCAGGTGCGCGATATCTCGGCGGTCGCCACCGCGATCGCGCGCGGCGACATGACGCGCAAGATCTCGGTCGAGGTCCGCGGCGAGCTGCTCGATCTCAAGAACGTCATCAACACGATGGTCGACACGCTGAGCTCGTTCGCCGACGAGGTGACCCGGGTCGCGCGCGACGTCGGCGTCGAGGGCAAGCTGGGCGGCCAAGCCGCCGTGCGCGGCGTCGCCGGCACGTGGAAGGAGCTGACCGACAACGTCAACCAGATGGCGTCGAACCTGACCAACCAGGTCCGCGACATCGCCGAGGTGACCACGGCGGTCGCCAACGGCGACCTGACGCGCAAGATCACGGTCGAGGTCCGCGGCGAGCTGCTCCAGCTCAAGAACACGATCAACACGATGGTCGATCAGCTGGGCTCGTTCGCCTCGGAGGTCACCCGCGTCGCGCGCGAGGTCGGCCTCGACGGCGTGCTCGGCGGTCAGGCCCAGGTCCGCGGCGTGTCCGGGACGTGGCGCGAGCTGACCGACAACGTCAACGTCATGGCCCGCAACCTCACCGAGCAGGTCCGCGGCATCGCGACGGTCGTGACCGCGGTCGCCAACGGCGACCTCGAGCGCAAGCTGACGCTGACCGCGCGCGGCGAGCTCGCCACCCTGGTCGACACGATCAACAGCATGATCGACACGCTGTCGACGTTCGCCGAGCAGGTCACCGGCGTGGCGCGCGACGTCGGCGTCGAGGGCCGGCTGGGCGGCCAGGCCGACGTGCCGGGCGCCGCCGGCGTGTGGCGCGACCTGACCAACAACGTCAACGAGCTGGCCGGCAACCTGACCGGCCAGGTCCGCGCGATCCGTGACGTCGCGACCGCGGTGACGCAGGGCGATCTGACGCGGTCGATCACGGTCGAGGCGCGCGGCGAGATGGCGCAGCTCAAGGACACCGTCAACCAGATGATCCGCACCCTGGCGGAGACCACCAAGGTCAACCAGGAGCAGGACTGGCTGAAGACCAACGTCGCGCGGTTCACCCGGATGCTGCAGGGCCAGCGCGATCTGCTCACCGTCGCGCGCCAGATCCTCGCCGAGCTGGCGCCGCTGGTGAACGCGCACCACGGCGCGTTCTACATGACCGAGATCGAGGACTCCGGCCCGACGCTCAAGATGTTCGCGTCGTACGCGTATCAGGAGCGCAAGAACGTCTCGAACACGTGGCGGTTCGGCCAGGGCCTGGTCGGCCAGGCGGCGCTCGAGGGCAAGCGCATCGTGCTCTCGAAAGTCCCGTCGGACTACATCCAGATCGCCTCGGCGCTGGGCGAGGCGCCGCCGCACGCGATCGTCGTCGTGCCGATCCTGTTCGAGGGCGAGGTCAAGGGCGTGATCGAGCTGGCGTCGTTCGAGAAGTTCTCGGGCATCCAGCTCGCGTTCCTCGATCAGATGCTCGAGTCGCTCGGCATCGTGATCGCGACGATCGAGGCGACGATGCGCACCGACGAGCTGCTCCGCCAGTCGCAGAGCCTGACCGAGGAGCTGCGCAACCAGCAGAACGAGCTGCAGCAGACCAACGAGGAGCTCGAGGAGAAGGCGGTCCAGCTCTCCGATCAGAAGGCGGAGGTCGAGAAGAAGAACAAGCAGGTCGAGCTCGCCCGCCAGGAGCTGGAGGAGAAGGCCGAGCAGCTCGCGCTGACCTCGAAGTACAAGTCGCAGTTCCTCGCGAACATGTCGCACGAGCTGCGCACGCCGCTGAACTCGCTGCTGATCCTGTCGCGCCAGCTCGCCGACAACATCGAGGGCAACCTCACCGACAAGCAGATCCGCTACGCCGACACGATCCGCCAGGCCGGCACCGATCTGATGACGCTGATCAACGAGATCCTCGATCTCGCGAAGATCGAGTCTGGCACTGACGTTCGCGGTCGAGCTCGACGCCGAGCTGCCGTCGTCGCTCGACACCGACGACATGCGGCTGCGCCAGGTGCTGCGCAATCTGCTGTCGAACGCGCTGAAGTTCACCGAGCGCGGCAGCGTCAAGCTGCGGATCTACCGCGCCGCGCCCGACGTGATCGGCTTCGCGGTGGCCGACTCGGGCATCGGCATCCCGAAGGACAAGCAGCGCCTGATCTTCGAGGCGTTCCAGCAAGCGGACGGCTCGACCAGCCGCAAGTACGGCGGCACCGGGCTCGGCCTGGCGATCTCGCGCGAGATCGCGGGGCTGCTCGGCGGTGACCTGCGGGTCGAGAGCGTGGTCGGCACCGGCAGCACGTTCACGCTGTTCCTGCCGGCGACCTACACGGCGCAGGTCCGCGAGCCGCGGCGCGCCGCCCTGATCCAGCCGCAGCCACCGATGCTGTCCGCGCCGAACATCGTGGTGCCGCCGTCCGCCGAAGGCTCGGCGCCGACGCTGATCCAGGAGACGCCGGCGCCGCCGCTGGCGCGCTCGGTGCCCGATGACTACGAGACCCTCGAGCCCGGCGACCGCGTGTTGCTGGTGATCGAGGACGATCTGACGTTCGCCGCGACGATGCTCGAGATGGGCCGGCAGTCCGGCTTCAAGGGCGTGGTCGCGACGACCGGGCAACAGGGGCTCGAGCTGGCGCGCGCGGTCAAGCCGGACGCGATCACGCTCGACCTGCGGCTGCCCGACATCGACGGCTGGGTGCTGCTCGATCGGCTCAAGCACGATCCGGCGACGCGCCACATCCCGGTGCACGTGGTGTCGGGGCTCGACGAGGAGCGCCGCAGCCTGCAGTACGGCGCGCTCGGCTTCCTGCAGAAGCCGGTGACGGTCGAGGGCCTGCAAGCCGGGCTGTCGGGGATCCACGAGTTCGTCGAGAAGCGGGTCAAGAACCTGCTGGTGGTCGAGGACGACCCGGTGCAGAGCCAGGCGATCACCGATCTGATCGGCGACGGCGACGTGTCGACGACCAGCGTGGACTCGGGCGAGAACGCGCTCGAGACGCTGCAGGAGCACAACTACGACTGCGTGGTCATGGACCTGCGGCTGCCCGGGATGTCCGGGTTCGAGCTGATCGAGCGCATCAAGGCCGATCCGCGGCACCGCCGGCTGCCGGTGATCGTCTATACCGGGCGCGAGCTGACCGACGAGGACAAGCAGCGGCTGCACGGCCTCGCGCAGACGGTGATCATCAAGGACGTCACGACGATGGAGCGCCTGCTCGACGAGACCGCGCTGTTCCTGCACCGGGTCGAGGCCAACCTGCCGGAGCGCAAGCAGCGCGTGCTGCGCCGGCTGGCCAAGAGCGATCCGCAGCTCGCCGAGCGCAACGTGCTGGTGGTCGACGACGATCTGCGCAACATCTTCGCGCTGACCTCGCTGCTCGAGGGCCACAAGATGCACGTGCAGTACGCCGAGAACGGCCGGCGCGCGCTGGCCAAGCTCGAGGAGAACCCCCACATCGACGTCGTGCTGATGGACATCATGATGCCGGAGATGGACGGCTACGAGGCGGTGCGCAAGATCCGCGAGCGGCCGCAGTGGCGGGACCTGCCGGTGATCGCGTTGACCGCCAAGGCGATGAAGGGCGATCGCGAGAAGTGCCTCGAGGCCGGCGCGTCGGACTACATCACCAAGCCGGTCGACGCGGACCAGCTGCTGTCGCTGCTGCGGGTCTGGCTGTATCAGGCGTAGGGTCGGCGAAGCTCGCAGCGGCGCAATCGGTCACGCCGGCCTCACAACCCGGCGGCGATGGTCGAATCGTCCCGTGTGGATGGACAGTATCGTGAGATCACGCCCGAGCAGCGGGCCGACCATATCGACAACCTGTACCTGCTGGGCCGGCTGGTGATCATGTTGCCGCCGCCGCCGCGCTGCGCGCTGAAGCGATCGTTCGTCGTGATGTCGGTCGCGAGCGGCTAGGGTCGGTCAGGGTGTGAGGAACGCCGCGTAGGCGGCGATGCGCGCGCGGATGCGGGCGTCGAGCGCCGGGCTGGCGGCGCCGAGCGCGTCGACGATCTGGATCGCCTCGTCGCGATAGGCGCGCCGCTTGTCGAGGGTCCACTGCCGCGGCGGGTCGGCGAGGTTGGTGATGCGATCGGCGAGCTTGACCATCCACACGGCGTGCGGCTGGTGCTGGATGCGGCGCAGGCTGTCGGCCATGCGATCGGGCTTGGGCAGCGCCGGGTCCTTGCTCAGCGCCTGGACGCCGTCGGCGACGGCGGCGCCGAAGCGCTCGGCGACCTCGGCGTACGTGGTCGCGGTGTCCTCGATCGTGTCGTGGAGCAGCGCGCAGCTGACGGCGAGATCGGCGTCGATGCCGGATCCGGGGCCGGAGCCCGGGCCGAGCGCAGCGATGGTCTCGGCGGCGACCGACACGACGTGGACGAGATACGGGAATTCGGAGTCCGGCACGCGCTGGGCGTGGTGGCGCTCGGCGGCGAACCGCAGGGCAGCGACGTAGCGCTCGGGATCGATCATCTCGCGATGATACGCTGCCGAGTCAGGCGTGGATGCGGGTCGAGCGCGGCTGGGCCGCCGGGCTGAGCCAGCCGCGTAGCCGGACGAAGCCATCGCGCGCCGCCTCGATCACACGCGCGCCGTCGCGCTCGGCGTGGACGAAGCCATCGATCGCGTCGCCGATCTCGCGCCAGCGCTCGGCGGCCTCGTCGCCGTAGCACCCGAGGTAGGCCGACGCGGTCTCGATCTCGTGCGGCAGCTGGCGGGCGAGCCGCCGCGCGAGCTGCTTGCCGCCGACGGTGAGGCTCTCGAGGACGTAGGTCCAGCCGAGCGCCTCGGGCAGCGCGAGCGCGCCGGCGAACGTCATCCGCGGGAGCTGCACGATGTCGCGCCGCTCGACGCCGAGGGCGACGAGGTCGGCCGCGAGCAGCGAGGCCTTGTGGTTGCGCAGGCCGGCGTCGGGGACGACGGTCGCGAGGGCGCGCGACGCGGCCAGCGCGCGCTCGACCGCCGCGTAGAACCCGTACAGCCGAAACAAGACCAGGCGGTAGTCGAGCCACGAGACTCGGCCGCTCAAGAGCTCGCGATCCTCACGGAGCGCAGAAGTCGCGTCGCGGACACGGCCCATCAAGCTGGGCGTGTGCATCGCGACGGTCGAATGCAGCATCCGCGCGAGTACTGCAAGAGTCGTACGCGCACGGGGTGTGCATCTCGCCCCAGTTGCGCGCCGGCGATGAGGCCGAGGCGCACACCGTGGCGAGATCGCGCGTGATAACTTCGCATCATGGCTCGCGTCGTCGTCACCGGTGCGAGCGGTCTGCTCGGCGGAAACCTCGCGGCGTTGCTGATCGCCGACGGCCACCAGGTAGTCGCGATCCGGCGCGGTGCCACGAAGGCCACGCACCTCGAGGATCTCGCGATCGAATGGCACTCGGCGGAGCTCGGCTCGGTCGAGGCGATGACCCGCGCGTTCGCCGGCGCGGCGTGTGTGTTCCACTGCGCCGCCTCGGTCAGCGTGAAGCGCGACGTCACGCCGGAGATGACCGCGGCCAACGTGACCGGCACGGCGAACGTGATCGACGCGGCGGTGGCGGCGGGCGTGGCGCGCCTGGTCCACACCTCGTCGGTCGTGGCGGTCGGGCTGTCGACCGACGGCCGGCCGTGCGACGAGACGGCGACGTGGAACTTCGAGGCCGAGGGGCTGATCGACGCGTACGCGATCACCAAGCGACGCGCCGAGGACGTCGTGCACGCGGCCGGCGCGCGGGTCGACGCGGTGATCGTCAATCCGACGTACATGTTCGGGCCACGCGACGCCCGGCCGAGCTCGGGGCGGCTGATCATCGACGTGGTGCGCGGCAAGATCCCTGGCTGGACGCCGGGGTACAACAACTTCGTCGACGTGCGCGACGTCGCGCGCGGGATGATCGCGGCGTGGCATCGCGGCCGGCGCGGCGAGCGCTACATCCTGGCCGGCCACGACATGACGTACGGCGAGGTCATGCGGCGGATCGCCGAGGCCGCCGGGGTGCGGCCGCCGCGCTTCCAGGCGCCGGCGCCGGTGGCCTGGATGCTCGGCAAGTGGGGCGATCTGGTCGAGCGCTTCGGCGGAGATCCGACGGTGAACTCGACGCAGATCCGCTACGCGTACACCGACAAGTTCCGGTTTCGCAGCGAGAAGGCGGCGCGCGAGCTGGGCTATCAGATCAGCCCGCTCGAGCCGGCGCTGCGCGACGCGATCGCGTGGTTTCGCGCGCACGCGATGCTGTAGTGCGAGGATCGCCTCGCTGTGCTCGGCTCAGCGCGGGCCGCGCTCGGCGAGGTAGCTCCGGCCGCGGGTCATCAGGGCGCGGAAGCCCTCGAGGTCGTTGGCGCGGACGACGGAGCGCAGGCGCTCGACGGCGTAGAGCAGCGCGGCGAGCGACTCGGTGCCGTAGTCGTTGAGGGTCTGGATCTCGAAGTACAGATCGGGGTGCTCGCCGGCGACCTTGGCGGCGACGCCGAGCTGGGCGTCGAACGTGGTGGACGACAGGGTCGCGAGGCGCGGCGCGGCCTCGCCGCTCTCGGCGAGCGCGGTGAAGAAGGCGATGTTGAGGGCGTGCGACAGGCCCAGGACGTAGGCGATGAGGCGGTCGTGGCTCTCGAGGTCCATCTCGACGAGCGTGGCCATCGTGGGCTCGAACAGCGCGCGCGCCGCGGCGGTGGCATCGGGCGCGCCGACGTCCACGAAGATGACGTGGCGGCCGCTCAGCAGATCCGTGTCGGGGCCGAACATCGGGTGGACCGAGGTGACGCGGCCGCCGGCGGCGCGCAGGGCATGCAGGCCGCGGCGCAGCGGCGACTTGAGCGAGCCGACGTCGAACACGACGCCGGCAGGCGGCGCCTTGGCCATGGCCTCGAGGATCGTGGCGGTCACCGGCATCGAGGCCGCGATGACGATGAGCTCGTGGTCGAGCGCGACGCCCTGCCAGTCGCGGTGGTTGAGGACACCGCTCGGGCCGTCGCTGGGGTCGGCGATCTCGACGGTGAAGCCCTGCGCGGCGAGGTAGCGCACGAACCAGCGGCCCATGTGCCCGGCGCCGCCGATCACGAGCACGCGCCGGCCGCCGCCCTCGCCCGCCGCGGCCACGGTGTCTTTCTCCTGCACCGTGAGCGAGCCGCGGATCAGCGCGAGGATGAGCTCCTCGCCCAGCTCGGCCGACAGCCCATGCTGCACCGCCGCCGCCCGCGCCCGCTCGACGACGTCTTTCTCCTGGCGGAAGTCGCGGGTCGGGATGCCCGCGTCGCGCTTGACCTGGCCGATGCGTTGCGCGACCGCCTGTCGCCTCGCAACCAGCGCGAGGATCTCGCGATCGATCTGGCCAAGCTCGGTGCGGAGCGGGTCGAGGCGTGCCTGCGCGTCGTCGGACATGTCGCGAGGGACCATACCCGACGAGCCGCCCTCGGTGGGGGCGAGCGGCCCCTCGGACGCGGCGCGCGGCGATCGGGCGCGGCGCGCGGCAGTCGGGACGCGGCGCGCGGCAGTCGGGGCGCGGCAGGCGGCAGTCGGGCTCACCTGCAGTCGAGCGCAGCGCGCAAGGCTGCGCGGAGCAGTTGCACGAGCGTCGCGCGGTCCCCCACGTGGGGGCGCGCATTTGCCACTGCGGCTCGCGCCACGCGAGGGCTGTAGCCGGCCGAGACCAACGCTTGCCGTGCCTCTTCCTCGATGGTCGTCTGAATGCGACCAGCTTCGCGGTCGCTCACATCACTGGCGGCCTCAACCTCCGCGGCCTCCGCGGACTCGTCGTCGGCCGTGGCCTTCGCAGCCTCCATGCTCGCATCGCCTGCCTCCAGCACTGCGGCCTTCGCGCCGGTCGCCACCTCCGCGCCAATCCTCGCCGCGGTTGACGCTCGAGCATCCGCCTCCACGGTCACTGCCTCGCGAGCCTCTGCGTTGCCAGCGAGCGCCATCCCGGCGGCGTCGCGTGCGCGCCATGTGAAGACCAGCGCATCGGGGGCCTTGCCTCGGATCTCGAGCGCCCCGTCGTGAAGCTGCTGGTGGTGGCCACTGCACAGGACAGTAATATTACACACTTCGTGCCCGCCGCCGTCTTGCTGATACTCGACATGATGAAGATCCAGATTACGCGCCGACCGGCAACCTGGCACGGTGCAGCGGTGATGATCACGCGCGAGCACCTGACGTCGCGTCCGTGGCGTGACCGTGGCAGTCACCCGAGCCGGTTGTACGGCGTCGAGCGAGCCGATCCACTCGGCATCGCAGCGCGCGCGTTCGATCACCGCGGGACCGACCTCGATCTCGCGACCGGCGCCGTTCTGCCAGGCGCGCTGACATGACTCGCACACCGTGAACGCGATCTGGTGCGCCGGCCGGTCCGCCGCGCCGCCGGCCTCGAGCGCCCGCCGGCACAGCAACTCGACGAACGCGCCGTCATCGAGCTGTGCACCTTGCTCCTCGGCCAGCACACGCTGGGTCTGGCGCAGCAGCGCGAAGGCAGCCGGCGGCAGCTCGAGGCGCACGACCCGGTTGATCAGCTCCGGCGTGCTCGCGTCGTCTGGCCGATCGCCACGCTTCCGTCCCGCGACCAGCCCTCGATCTGCCTCAGGCTCTTGCCCCGCACTGCCTCGAGCCAATCCTGCTCGGTTTCGCCGGTCGCAATGCGTGTCAGCTCGCGCACCGCCGAATAAGCCAGGCCGCCCTCCGCCAGACACGCCTCGATCTGCGGAAGCTCACCGAGCGCGCGTGCCACGCGCAGGCGTTCGGCGCCGACCTGCGGGCCATAGCCCAGCTCGCGTTCGAGATACTCCGCCATGTGCACGTAGCCCAGCGGTCGCCACAACTGCAGCGCGTGCGCCTCGCGCAAACACTGCGCCTCTTCCGCATCCAGCGCGCGCTGCCGCTTCGCGATGCCCCGTAGCCGCTGATGCAGCGCCTGCCAGCCCTCGAGTCGAAGATTCGCCACCATACGCACTCCTCGCCGCACGCGCAGTGTTGTCGATGCGTGCGAACGCCCCTTTATACACCCTGATTTCCGAAGCGCTGTAATACGCCATGCGGTGACTTTGTGGGTCGACAGCGAAACAAGGTGGTCTGTGCGAAACCATTCGCGTGTCGAGCATCCTGTAGACGCGTGGCGCGCGATCCTGGAGCCTGCGACGACGCACCAGCCTGACGCTCCCAGGCGGCGTCAAGCGATTTTGCACTGAATACAATAATAAATGTGATTCTCTTTGTTGTAGCGATCGGCAGAGTAAGTTCTGCAGAGCGCGTGGGCTCGTGGTGACTGGTGTGGACAGCCGCGCGCGGCCGACCAGGGCGACGAGGAGCGCGCCTGCCGCACACCACTCACCACGCCGCAGCCCGCACGAGGTTGTCCGGACGGGAATTTCATTCCCGGTTCCGGAACGCGCGCCTTCGGCGCCGAGCGGGTCCTCGAATGTCAGCTCGGGTTCTGAGTGAGCTGCTTGTAGAACACGATGGTGTCGCGCCAGCCTTCGCCGTGTCTCACGTACGCCGGGATCACGCCGACCTCGCACCAACCGAGCTTGCGGTAGAGCCCATCGGCGTGATCGCCGCGCGGGGTGTTGAGGGTCAGCAGGCGAAAGCCCGCGACTCGAGCCTGCTCGGTCAGCGCCGTCATCAGCCGGGCGGCGAGCCCCTCGCGGCGCGCCCGACGATGCACCAGCAGCTTCGTGACCTCGGCCCGGTGGTGCTGGTTCGGCGCCCACGAGGGCGCGAGCACCACGACACCGTCGATCCGATCGCCTACCCGCGCGATCACGATGGCGCCGCGCGGCCGAACCGACAGCTCGCGCCAGAACTGCGTCGCGTGGTCGCGGTCGAGCGGCGGCAGGAAGCTGACCGAAGCACCTCCATCGACGGCGTCCACCAGCAGCGTTGCGAGTTGCTCGACCAGGTCGTCGTCGACCGCGGTGCGGATCTCGAGTGAGTGCGTCATCGCTTGTTGCTCTGCGGCGGCCCGCGGACCATGCGGTCGGCGCTCCGCGAAGGAGTGAATGCATAGGATGCATCGCGCCGGGTACCAGGTGCGGTGAGTACGCCGTATTCGATGATCGGCTCGAGCGCGTCGCGCGAAGGGCCGCCCTCGACGTCATGCCCTTCCACCGCCCCCACGTGGGGGCGCGACCTCCACGGCTGTCGAGCGTCTCGCCGTCATGGCCCAACCGCGAGATTCCTACCTCGCGATGGAGCGCCTGCGCGGCGGTGCAGTGCTCGGCTACGTCTCCAACAACGCACCGCCCTCCCGCCGCCACCCACCTCGTCGGCCGGCCAGCGGAAGGTACACGCGCGGGCGTCAGGCCTGTGGGCGGGGCAACGAGGGCGGTGAGCTGGGCGACCTCGTCAGCCATCACGCCACCGCGCCCAGGTCACGGACCGAGGCCCCGTCCACAGGCAGTCCACGCGCTCTCCCCACCCTGCGGCCGCAGTCAATCATCGCCGTCCCGCAGCACCCCACCACGCACCACCGCGCACCACCTCCACCACCACGACACCCGACCAACCACACGACGCCCGAACCACCATCACCATCGCCACTACCATCGTCATCGCCATCACCATCGCGTGCTGGTGAGACCACAACGACCACCATGATCGCGTCATGGCGATGGTGCTCGTCGCCCGACGATGATCCCACCCGACGCCCAACTCCACCCCAGCTCCACCGCACGCGCCGCGGCGCAGCAACACTACGTTCATGACGAGCCGCGTCGAGAAAATCGCTATATCGCTCGCCGCAAAGATCGATTGACCTAGCTGCGTTGCAAATGTAAACGTTTACACGCGAGGATGTAAACGTTTACATGCGAACCCGCCGATCCACCTCCAAGCCACGCGCGATGACGATTACCGACGTCGCGCGCGAAGCGCGGGTATCGGTGGCGTCGGTGTCGCGCGTGGTCAACGGCCACAGCAATGTCCTCCCCGAGACCCGCGGGCGCATCCTCGAGGTCATCGAGCGGCTGCGCTACGTCCCGCATACCGCGGCGCGCAGCCTGATCACCCGACGCACCCACGTCATCGGCGTGCTGCTGCCCGACCTCTACGGCGGCTTCTTCTCCGAGCTGATCCGCGGCATCGACGCCGAGGCGCGCGAGCAGCACGTCCACCTCCTGCTGTCGAGCTCGCACGGCGACGTCACCGAGATGGCCGAGGCGATCCGCGCCATGCGCGGCCGCGTCGAGGGCCTGCTCGTCCTCGCGCCCCAGCTCGATGCCGCGGGCCTCGGCAAGCTCGACGCCGAGGTCCCGACGGTGTTCATGAACAGCCGGGTCGACGACGGCGTGTCGTCGTCGCTCGCGATCGACAGCTACGGCGGCGCGCGCGCGATGGTCAAGCACCTGGTCCGCATGGGCCACCGCACGATCGCCCACGTCACCGGCCCGATCGACAACTTCGATTCGCACGAGCGCGAGCGCGGCTATCGCGACGAGCTCAAGGCCGCGCTGCCGCAGTGCCGGCCGCTCGTCGTGCGCGGCGACTTCACCGAGACCTCGGGCTACGAGGCCGGCCGCACGCTCGGCGCGGCGGCGCACCGCCCCGCGGCGGTGTTCGCCGCCAACGACATGATGGCGATCGGCTGCATCGCGGCGTTTGACGCGCTCGGCCTCGTCGTGCCGCGCGATATCGCGATCGCCGGCTTCGACGATATCCCGATCGCCGCGTACCTGCGGCCGACGCTGACCACGATGCGCGTGCAGATCGTGGAGCTCGGACGCGGCGCGTTCAACCAGCTCGCCGCCGCGATCGCACACCCGGGTACGACCCGCCCGGTCACCACCCGGCTACGGCCGGAGCTCATCATTCGAGAGTCGTGTGGCGCAGCCGGACCACGCGCGCAGTCACTCAACCGCACCACGGACACCGACGGAGGCCACGATGAACAGCCACGACCACGCTCGAAACGCCGCAAGCAAGCCCCGCCGGCCCCGCCGGCTCTCCTACGCGCTCGCAAGCGCGGCTAGCCGGATCCCGATCGCGTCTGCCGCGACCGTGCTCGGGCTCTGTGCGCTCGGCACGCCGGCCTACGCGCAGCGCGTCAACGGCGCCATCCAGGGCAAGGTCGCGCTGTCGGGCGCGCCAGCGGCGGCCGCCAAGGTCACCGCGACCAACCTGGGCAACGGCGCGGTCGTCGCCGTCGTCTCCGACGCCGCCGGTAACTACGCGATCACCGGCTTGCCCCCCGGGCAGTACCTGATCGCCGTGACCGCCGGCGGCCAGGAGACGACCGAGTTCGTCGAGGTCGCCATCGGCCAGGATCTCACCGTCAACCTCGACGTCGCGACCGCGTCGCTCAAGGGCGCCGAGCGCATCGAGGTCAGCGGCCAGCGCTTCGAGAACCGCACCTCCGAAGTCGCGACGAATGTCAGCCAGGAGCAGATCAGCAATCTGCCCCAGAACAATCGCAACTTCCTGAACTTCGCCGCCCTCGCGCCCGGCTTGCGCGTGTCCGACAACGAGTTCGACAAGAGCATCTCGTCCGGCGGTCTCAAGGCCCAGCAGACCAACGTCTTCATCGATGGCCTCAGCCTCAAGAACAACATCATCCAGGGCGGCGTCGTCGGACAGGACGCCAGCCGCGGCAATCCGTTCCCGCAGCTCGCGGTCGCCGGGTTCCGTGTGCTGACCCAGAACTACAAGGCCGAGTACGAGCAGGCCGGCACGGCGATCATCTCGACCGTGACGCGGTCCGGCGGCAACGACATCCACGGCGAGGTCTACGGCTCGTTCCAGGATCGCCACCTCGTCGCGATCGACCCGTTCGCCGAGAAGCTCGAGCAGGAGAAGCCCGACTACGCGCGCTACCAGGCCGGCGCCCTGCTCAGCGGCCCGATCATCAAGGACAAGCTGTTCGCCCTCGCGACCTACGAAGGCAACTATCAGAACCGCGCCAACCAGGTCGCGATCGGCAACCCGGACAACGATCCCACCGGGCGGTTCACCAAGTACGAGGGCAGCTTCACCAGCCCGTTCCGCGAGCACCTCGGGTTCGGCAAGGTGACCTGGCTGCCCGCGCCCGACCACACCGTTGACCTCAGCCTGACGCTGCGCCGCGAGACCGACGTCCGCAGCTTCGGCGGCACCACCAGCCTCGAGACCGCCGAGAACGTCCGCGACAACGTGTTCACCACCCAGCTGCGCCACCAGTGGCGCGCCGACACCGCGCTGGTCAACGAGGCCAACGTCCAGTTCCTGCAGTCGCAGTTCAACCCCACCGCCGAGAACCCCGACCTCATCGGCCAGGACTTTCAGGGCGCGATACGGGTTGGCGGCCGCGAGACCAATCAGGACATCGTCCAGCGCACGATCATGTTCCGCGACGACGTGACGTTCCCGACCATCGAGGGCGCCGGATCGCACCAGTTCAAGGTCGGCGGCAAGGTCGCGTTCCAGCACTACCAGGTCGACCGCATCCAGTTTGCCAATCCGGTCTTCCGCTACAAGATCGACCCCGAGAACGACCTCGACTACGACGTGCCGTTCGAGGCCTCGTACGGCTTCGGCGATCCGCGCACGACCTCCAACAACGTCCAGCTCGGCATCTATGCCCAGGACGACTGGCAGGTCAATGACCGCCTGAACCTCAACCTCGGCCTGCGCTGGGACATCGAGACCAAGCCGCTCAACAACGACTTCGTGACCCCCGCCAACGTGCGCGCCGCCGCCACCACGCTCGCCACCACCATCGCCGCGAGCAACGGCCCCGACTTCTTCCGGGTCAACAACTACCTGACCGACGGCGACCAGCGCCCGATCTACCTCGGCGAGGTCCAGCCCCGCCTCGGCGCGTCGTACGACATCACCGGCGATCAGAAGACCGTCGCGTTCGCCGGCGCCGGGCGCTACTACGATCGCACGATCTACAACCTCGGCGTCGACGAGATCCTCCGCCTGCAGAACGGCCCGCGCACGTTCCAGTTCTCGCGCGACGGCGCGATGCGCAACGGTCAGCCGACGATCGTCTGGGACCCCATGTACCTCAGCAAGGCGGGCCTGCAGGGCCTGATCGACAACGGCGTCGCGCCCAACCCCGAGATCTTCCTGATGGAGAACGACACCAAGCCGCTGCACACCGATCAGATCAGCGCCGGCCTCCGCCAGCAGATCGAGATGTTCAACGTCACCGCGACGTTCACCCACATCCGCGGCGAGAACGGCGTCGGCTTCTACCCCGCGAACCGCGAGAACAAGGGCAATCGTGACTTCGTCCCGGTGCCCGGCTTCGGCAACATCCTGATCTCCGCGGACGATATCCAGACGCGCTACACCGGCGCGTACCTCACCGTCGACAAGCCGTACACCAACGCCTCGAAGTGGGGCGCCAGCGCGACCTACACGCTCGCGTGGTCCAAGGTCCGCGGCGACGACTTCAACTTCGACTTCCCGACCATCAAGAACACCCCGCTGACCCCGGCCAACAACGACGAGCGCCAGCGCCTGGTGATGAGCGGCATCGTCGGCATCCCGTACGGCTTCCGGGTGTCGTCGCTGATCACGCTCGGCACCGGCGTGCCGTTCAACATCGCGGACGCCTCGGCGGGCACCGGGCCGACCGAGTTCCGGTTCCGCCGCAACGCTGGCCGCGCCGATCCGTTCATCGAGTTCAAGCAGGTCGATCTGCGCCTGCTCAAGGATTTCGAGGTCGCGCCGAAGCACCACGCCGCCCTGTTCATCGAGGTCTTCAACCTGTTCAACTGGTACAACTACGGCGGCTACAACGGCGACATCCCGGCCCCCGGCGCGCCGGCGAACGAGAACTTCGGCAAGCCGTCGAACATCGTCGGCCCGACGCGGTCCTTCCAGCTCGGCCTGACGTATGGCTTCTGAGCGGCGCACGCTCGTCGCCGTCGCGCTGATCGCGGCGCTGGCGGCGTGCGCCTCCGGCCCCAGCCACGCGCCCAGCGCCAAGCCGGCGGGCGACGAGGCTGTGCTCGAGGATCTCGAGCGTCGGACCTTCGACTTCTTCTGGGCCACGACCAACCCGAGCAACGGCCTCGTGCCGGATCGCTACCCGACGCCGGCGTTCTCGAGCATCGCCGCCGTCGGGTTCGGCCTCACCGCGTACCCGATCGGTGTCGAGCGCGGCTATGTCACCCGGGCCGCGGCGCGCGATCGCGTGCTCACCACGCTGCGGTTCTTTCGCGACGCGCCGCAGGGCGACGCCGTGCACGGCATGACCGGCTACAAGGGCTTCTACTACCACTTCCTCGACATGAAGACCGGCGAGCGCTACCGGGACATCGAGCTGTCGTCGGTCGACACCGCGCTGCTCATGGCCGGCGTGCTGTTCTGTCGCGAGTACTTCGCCGGCACCGATCCGGCGGAGACCGAGCTGCGCCAGATCGCCGATCTGCTGCTCGCGCGCGTCGAGTGGACGTGGATGCAGCCGCGCGCCCCCGCGATCGCGATGGGCTGGCAGCCGGAGCAAGGCTTTCTCAGCCACGACTGGATTGGCTACAACGAGGCGATGATCGTCATCCTGATCGCGCTCGGCTCGCCGACCTCGGCGGTCGAGCCGGCGGCGTGGACGCGCTGGAGCGCCGACTACGACAAGACCTTCGGCACCTCGTTCGGCCAGCGCCACCTCGCGTTCCCGCCGCTGTTCGGCCACCAGTACAGCCACATGTGGGTCGACTTCCGCGGCATCCGCGATCCCTACATGCGGGCCCACGAGCTCGACTACTTCGAGAACAGCCGGCGCGCGACCCTGGCGCAGCAGGCCTATGCGGTCGCCAACCCCGCCGGCTGGAACGGCTACGGCGCCGACGTGTGGGGCCTGACCGCGTGCGACGGCCCCGGCGACATGACGCTGACGGTCGACGGCAAGCTGCGCGAGTTCCACGGCTACACGGCCCGCGGCCCCGCGTCGAACGACGACGGCACGCTGGCGCCGACCGCGATGATCTCGTCGCTGCCGTTCGCCCCCGAGATCGTCATCCCCGGGATCCGCGAGCTCCAGCGCCGCTATGGCGAGCAGATCTATCGCCAGTACGGCTTCGTCGACGCGTTCAACCCGACCTTCCCGGCCACCGCCCGCCCGGTGATCGGCAGCGTCATGCCCGGCGCCGGCTGGGTCGACGTCGACTACCTCGGCATCGATCAGGGGCCGATCGTCGGCATGATCGAGAATCACCGCAGCCAGCTGATCTGGAAGGTGATGTCCAAGAGTGCCTATCTGCGGCGCGGCCTGTCGCGCGCCGGCTTCACGGGAGGCTGGCTCGAGGCCCAGCCATGACCCACGCCGCGGGGTCCGCGCGCACGACCTGGCACGCGGCCACCGCGCTCGCCGTGCTCGTCACGCTCGGTGCCTGCGGCGACCCCGAGGTCACGACCGTGCGGCTGTGGGCGATGGGACGCGAAGGCGAGGTCGTCGCCCAGCTGATGCCGGCGTTCGAGCGCGCGCACCCCGGCATCCACGTCGACGTCCAGCAACTGCCGTGGACCTCGGCGCACGAGAAGCTGCTCACCGCGTTCGTCGGCGACGCGACACCTGACGTCGCGCAGCTCGGCAACACCTGGCTGCCCGAGCTCGCCGCGCTCGACGCGCTCGCCCCGCTCGACGCCCAGATCGCCGCCTCGCCGGTCGTCCGGCCGCCGGACTACTTCCCCGGCATCTGGGAGACCAACCTGCTCGACGGCGTCGCCTACGGCGTGTCGTGGTACGTCGACACCCGGCTGATCTTCTATCGCCGCGACCTGCTCGCCGCGGCGGGCTTCGCCAAGCCGCCGGTGTCGTGGACCGAGTGGCTCGCGGCGATGCGCGCGATCAAGGCGCAGGTCGGCCCCGAGCGCTTCGCGATCCTGCTGCCGCTCGACGAGTTCGAGCAGCTGCTCTCGTTCGCGCTCCAGCAGGACGATCCGCTGCTGCGCGACCACGGCCGCTACGGCAACTTCGAGAGCGCCGGGTTTCGCCGCGCGCTGACGTTCTATCTCCAGTGCTTCATCGACCAGCTCGCGCCGCTGTCGACCCAGATCCAGGTCCCTAACCCGTGGGACGAGCTGGCGCGCGGCTACTTCAGCTTCTTCCTGCACGGCCCGTGGAGCATCGGCGAGTTCAAGCGCCGCCTGCCCGCCTCGCAGCAGGACCTGTGGGCCACCGCGCCGCTGCCCGGGCCTACCGGGCCGGGTGCCGCGCTCGCCGGCGGGGCGAGCCTCGTCGTGTTTCGCCGCTCGGCCCACCCGCGCGAGGCCTGGCAGCTGATCGAGTATCTGTCGCAGCCCGACGTCCAGCGCACGTTCTACGACCTCACCGGCAACCTGCCGCCGCGGCGCACGAGCTGGGACGACCCGCGGTTCGTCGCCGAGCCGCACACCCCGGCGTTCCGCGATCAGCTCGAGCGCGTGAAGCGCACCCCGCCGGTCCCCGAGTGGGAGCGCATCGCGACCGAGATGCGCGTGATCTCCGAGCGCGCCGCGCGGCGGGTCTCGCCCGCGACCACGCCCGGCGAGCTCGCCGCGATCGTCGACGCCGCCGCGGTCGAGCTCGACGCCCACGCCGACCAGATGCTCGCGAAGCGGCGCTGGCTGCTGGATCGAGCCGCGCCGGCCGGCGATCGGAGCGCTCGGCCGTGAAGCCGCGCGGGGGCTGGAGCTTCGTGTCGCCGGCGCTGATCGCGATCGGCGTGTTCTTCGTCCTGCCGGTGGTCGCCGCGCTGGCGCTCAGCTTCACCGACTTCGACATCTACGGCGTCGCCGATCGCCACAACGTGCGCTTCATCGGCTTCGACAACTACCGCCGGCTCGTCGCGACCCCGCTGTTCTGGTCCGCGCTGCGCAACACCGCGTTCTTCGTCATCGTCGGCGCGCCGCTGTCGATCGCCGTGTCGCTCGGCACGGCGCTGCTGATCAACGCCCGCGTGGTCCGCGCGCGCGGCGCGTTTCGCACCGCGCTGTTCGCGCCCGTGGTCACCACCGTCGTCGCGGTCGCCGTGATCTGGCGCTACATCTTCCATGACCGCTACGGCTTCCTGAACTACGTCCTCGGCTGGTTCCACATCGATGCGATCGACTGGCTCGGTGACCCGCACTGGTCGATGCCCGCGATGATCGTGTTCGCGGTGTGGAAGAACTTTGGCTACAACATGATCATCTTCGTCGCCGGGCTGCAGAGCATCCCCGGCGACCAGTACGAGGCCGCGCGGATCGACGGCGCCGGCCGCGTCGCCCAGTTCCGCTTCGTCACGCTACCAGCGCTCGCGCCGACCATGCTGCTCGTGACCATCTTGACCATGGTCGGCTACTTCCAGCTGTTCGCCGAGCCCTACGTCATGACGCGCGGCGGCCCGGCGCAGAGCACCACCAGCGTCCTCTACTTCATGTTCGAAGAGGGCTTCAAGTGGTGGAACCTCGGCTACGCCTCGGCGGTCGCGTTCGTGCTGTTCGCGATCATGCTCGGCGGGACGATGCTGCAGCTCGCCGTCGCGCGGCGCTGGAGCCGGTCATGAAGCCGCGCGTCGAGCCCTGGGTGGTCAACGCCGCGCTGATCATCATCGCGCTCGCCGCGATCTTTCCGCTGGCGTGGATGATCTCGGTGTCGGTGATGGCGCCCGGCGAGGCCAGCACCGCGCCGCCGCCGCTGTTGCCGCAGGCCATCAACTTCGCGAGCTATCACGAGCTGTTCTCGCGCGGTCATATCGGACGCAACCTGCTCAACAGCATTGGCCTCGCGCTCGCCGCCACCGTGCTGTCCCTCGCGTTCAATGTCACCGCCGGATATGCCTTTGCCAAGCTGCGGTTCCCCGGCCGCGACCTGGCGTGGAAGCTGATGCTCGGCGTGATGCTGGTGCCGGCGCAGGTCGCGATGATCCCGCTGTTCCTGATGCTCAAGCAGGTCGGCCTGGTCAATAGCTATGCCGGCGTGCTCATCCCCGGAATGGCAAACGTGTTTGGCATCTTCCTGGTTCGCCAGTACGCGCTGAGCATCCCCGACGAGATGCTCGAGGCGGCGCGGATCGACGGCGCCGGCGAATGGCGGATCTTCTGGTCGATCGTCCTGCCCGTGCTGCGCCCGATCCTCGTGACCCTGGCGATCTTCGCGTTCCTCGGCTCGTGGAATGACTTCCTGTGGCCGCTGATCGTCCTGGCCGACGACTCGCGCCAGACGTTGCCGGTCGCGATCGCGGCGCTGTCGCGCGAGCACGCGGGCGACAACGAGCTGATGATGGCGGGCGCGGTCATCACGATCTTGCCAGTGCTGGCCGTCGTGCTGGCGCTGCAGCGCTACTACATTCAAGGCCTGCTCAGCGGGAGTGTCAAAGGATGAAGCGCGCGCTCGCCCTGCTTGTCGCCGTCGCGTGCCGCCACCCCGCCGCGCACGACGCGCCGCGCACGCTCGACGCGTTCGATGATCTCACGGCCTGGAAGGCCAGCGCGTCGGACGGCGTGACGTCGTCGATCGAGGCGGTGCCCGGCGTGCACGGCCAGGCGATGCAGCTGACCTTCGATCTCGCCAACACCTCGGGCTACGCCGTCGCGCGGCGCGACCTGCCGCTCGATCTACCCGCCGACTTCGAGCTGACGTTCGAGCTGCGCGGCGACGTGCCGATCAACAACCTCGAGCTCAAGCTGATCGATCAGACCGGCGAGAATGTCTGGTGGTTTCACCGCGCCAACTTCGAGTTTCCGACGAGCTGGCGCCACATGGTGATCAAGCGTCGCCAGATCGAGTTCGCGTGGGGGCCGATCGCCGACCACACGCTGCGCCGGATCGCGGCGATCGAGCTCGTGGTCAGCACCGGCACGGGCGGCGGCAAGGGCCGGATCGCGATCGATGATCTGACGCTGCGCGCGCTGCCGCCGGTCACCACGCCGCCGCCCGCGCCGATCGCGACCGCGTCGTCGGCCGCGCCGGATCACCCGGTCGCGCTCGCGGTCGACGGCGACCCGACGACGACCTGGCGGAGCACGGCGGCGACCGCGCAGCGCGTGACGATCGATCTCGGCCGCGAGCGCGACTTCGGCGGCGTGCTCGTGCGCTGGGGCCAGGCCGGGTTCGCGACCGACTACACCGTCGAGCTGTCGCGCGACGGCGAGACCTGGCAGCCGGCCGCGACGGTCGCGCAGGGCAACGGCGGCCTCGATCCGTTCGCGCTGCCCGAGACCGCCGCGCGCTACCTGCGCCTGGCGCTCGCCCAGGCCAGCGGCCCGGCGTTCGAGCTCGCCGAGGTGACCCTGCTCGACACCGAGCCCGGCGCCACCGCCAACACGTTCATCACGGCGCTCGGCAAGCAGCTGCCGCGCGGCAGCCTCCCGCGCGGGTTCTCCGGCGAGCAGCCGTACTGGACGCTGGTCGGCGTCGACGGCGGCGGCGGTCACAACAGCCTGATGTCCGAGGACGGCGCGCTCGAGCTCGCGACCGGCGCGACGGTCGAGCCGTTCGTCGAGACCGCGACCGGCACGACCAGTTGGGCGAGCGCCGGCGAGATCACGCAGGCGCTGGTCGACGACTACCTGCCGATCCCGAGCGTGACCTGGCGCCAGCCGGCGTGGGAGCTGACCATCACCGCGCTCGCCGCCGGCGATCCGGCCAACACCCAGCTGGCCGCGCGCTACACGCTGAGGAACCGCACCGCCGAGCCGATCACGCTGCGCCTCGTCCTCGCGGTCCGCCCGTTCCAGGTCAACGCGCCGCTGCAGTTCCTCAACATCGCCGGCGGCGTCCGCAAGATCTCGCGGCTCGCGTGGGCCGAGGGTGCGCTCGCGGTCGACGGCAAGCCGGCGCTGCGTCCGCTCGCCACCCCGGACGCCGTCGCGCTGTGGCCGTTCCACGCGCTGGGCTATCCGGTGACGCCGCTGGCGACCACGCTGCCCGCCGTCGACGATCCGGCCGGCCTGGCGTCGGGCGCGCTCGGCTTCCCGGTCACCCTGGCGGCCAACGCCGAGCGCAGCATCGTGATCACGGCGCCGCTGGTCGGCGCGCCGCCCGCCGTGACCGAGGCCGCGTGGTTCGATCGCGCGCTCGCCGCCGCGCGTACCGAGTGGCACGGCAAGCTCGATCGCGTCGGCTTCCGCGTCCCCGCCGCGGGCCGGCCGATCGTCGACACGCTGCGCTCGTCGCTCGCCTACATGCTGCTGTCGCGCGACGGCGCGATCCTGCGGCCGGGCACGCGGGCGTACGCGCGCGCGTGGATCCGCGACGGCGCGATGATCGGCGAGGCGCTGCTCCGGCTCGGCCACCCCGACGTCGCGATCGCGTTCCTGCGCTGGTACGCGCCCTACCAGTTCGCGTCGGGCAAGGTCCCGTGCTGCGTCGAGGCGCACGGCGCGGTGCCGGTCCCCGAGAACGACAGCCACGGTCAGCTGATCCACCTCGCCGCCGAGATCGCGCGCTACACCCACGATCGCGATCAGCTCGCCGCCGTGTGGCCGCGTGCGCAGGCCGCCGCGCGCTACCTCGAGGAGCTGCGCCAGTCCGAGCGCACGCCGGCCAACCAGACGCCCGAGCGCCGCGCGCGCTACGGCCTGTTGCCGCCGACGATCAGCCACGAGGGCTACTCCGCCAAGGCCGCCTATTCGTACTGGGACGACTTCTGGGGCCTCGTCGGGTTTCGCGACGCAGCGTGGATCGCCGGCGAGCTCGGCGACCCCAGCGCGACGACGCTCGCGGCGCAGCGCGACGAATTCGAGCGCGACCTGCTCGCGTCGATCACCGCGAGCGCGGCCGATCACAAGGTCGACTACATCCCGGGCGCCGCCGAGCTCGGCGACTTCGACGCGACGTCGACGACGATCGCGCTGTCGCCCGGCGGCGCTCAGCACGCGCTGCCCGCGGATCTGCTCGCGGCGACGTTCGAGCGCGCGTGGCGCCAGCTCGAGGGCCGCCGCACCAGCGCGACATGGAAAGACTACACGCCCTACGAGCTCCGGCTGATCGGCTCGTTCGTGCGGCTCGGCTGGCGCGATCGCGTGCAGGACGGCCTCGCGCTGTACTTCGCCGATCAGCGGCCGCGCGCGTGGAACCAGTGGGCCGAGGTCGTGGGCCGCGTGCTGCGCGAGCCGCGCTTCCTCGGCGACATGCCGCACGCCTGGGTGCACTCCGACTACGCGCGCTCGGTGCTCGACATGTTCGCCTACGAGCGCGACGACCGCGCCTGGGTCCTCGCCGCCGGCGTCGCGCCCGCGTGGTTCGCCGGTCGCGGCTTCGCGATCGAGCGCCTCGCCACGCCGTTTGGCCCGCTGTCCTACGCCGTCACCGCGACCGAGCGCGCCGTCACGCTGCAACTCGACGCGGGCGCGCTGCCGCCGGCCGGCCTGGTCTTCCCTTGGCCATGGCCGTGGTCGACGCCGCCCGGCGCCACCCGCATCAACGGCAAGCCCGCCACCTGGCGCGGCACCGAGCTCCTCATCACCGAGCGTCCCGCCACCATCGTCATCGCCAAGGACCCATGACCACCTTCCCCGACCGCTTCCTTTGGGGCTGTGCCACGTCTGCCTACCAGATCGAAGGCTCGCCGCTCGCCGACGGCGCCGGCCCCAGCATCTGGCAACGCTTCGCGCACACCCCCGGCCTGACCCACAACGGCGACACCGGCGACGTCGCGTGCGATCACTACCGGCGCTACGCCGACGACGTGGCGCTGATGAAGTCGATCGGCCTGCAGGCCTATCGCTTCAGCCTGTCGTGGAGCCGGATCCTGCCGGCCGGCAAGGGCGCGGTGAACGCCGCCGGTCTCGACTTCTACGAGCGCCTGGTCGACACCCTGCTCGCGCACGACATCCAGCCGCTGGTCACGCTGTATCACTGGGACCTGCCGGCCGCGCTCGACGATCTCGGCGGCTGGCTCAACCGCGACATCGCGAGCTGGTTCGCCGACTACGCGGCGATCGTGTACCGCCGGCTCGACGATCGCGTGCGGCGCTGGGCGACCCTGAACGAACCCTGGGTCGTGTCCGACGGCGGCTACCTGCACGGCGCCCTCGCGCCCGGTCACAAGAACCTCTACGAGGCGCCGATCGCGTCGCACAACCTGATGCGCGCCCACGGCGCCGGGGTCCAGGCCTACCGCGCGCTCGGCAAGCACGAGATCGGCCTGGTCGTGAACCTCGAGCCCCAGACCGCCGCGTCCGAGGATCCCGCCGACGTCGCCGCCGCCAACCGCGTCGACGCGTACATGAACCGGCAGTACCTCGATCCCGCGATGCTCGGGACCTACCCGCCGGAGATGACCGAGATCTTCGGCGACGCGTGGCCGGCGTGGCCCGATCGCGATCTCGCGCTGATCCGCCAGCCGATCGACTTCATCGGCGTCAACTACTACACGCGCAGCGTGCGCCGCGACGACGCCCGGCTATGGCCGGTCCGCGCCGCCGTCGTGCGCCAGCCATCGGCGACCTACACCGAGACCTCGTGGGAGGTCCGCCCGCAGGCCTTCACCGAGATTCTCGTGTGGGTCAAAGAGCGCTACGGAAACGTGCCAATCTTTGTGATGGAGAATGGCGCGGCGTTCTACGATCCGCCGGTCGCCGAGGCCGGCCGAGTCCATGATCCGCTGCGCGTCTCGTACCTGCGCGCACACCTGCAGGCCGCCCACGCCGCGATCGCCGCCGGCGTCGATCTGCGCGGCTACATGGTGTGGTCGCTGCTCGACAACCTCGAGTGGTCGCTCGGCTACTCCAAGCGCTTCGGCATCATCCACGTCGACTTCGCGACCCAGACCCGCACGCTGAAAGACAGTGCGCGCTATTACGCAAAAGTGATCGCCAGTCACGGCGCCGTGCTCGACGAGCCGCTTGAGTAGCCGCCGGCAGCGCACCAGATCGAGTATCGTCGCTGCGTTCTCGTACGTGTGCGTTCACCCGTGTCTCGGTTCGCCGAGCAGGAGCCAACGAATGTATCGACGGAGCTCAGCGATCGCCTGTCTCATGTTCGGAGCGCTTGGATGTGCGACCGGCGAATCGGATCCGCGCCTCGAGCCGGCCGCCAGCTCGCCGCTGCAAGCCTTCAAGCAGACCGCCGCCGAGCAGACGGCCGCGGCGCTGTCGGATCTGGCCACGCGCACGGCCGTGCTCGCGGAGCTGCGCCAGCGTGGTCCGATCGCGCTCGCCGAGCTCCCCGCGCTCGCAGGGCTCGACCGCGCGCTCGGCGGCGACGCGGTCCCCGAGGTGTGGCTCCGTGAGCCCGAGGGCGCCAACGACAGCGCCGACCTGGTCGTCGCCTACGCGCCCGCCGGCAACGAGCCGAGCTGGAGCGACATCCCGGCCTACACGCTCGATGGCGCGCGCGTCGCGCTCGACGCCCACCAGCCGCCCCGCGTGCCGGTGCTCGTGATCGAGACCCACGGTCGCCTCGCGATGCGCAAGGGCGTGGCCGGCGCCAACCTCGCCTTGCAGCGCGCCGGTCTGCAGCAGCTCGCCGCGCCGGTCGCCTCCGTCGCGGCCACCGGGCGGTGGACCACGCGCCTCGACTCGATCCGCCTCGCCGACGACGAGGAGCCCTGGATCTCGGGCAGCGCGGAGATCTACGCCGTCGCGTCCGGCGTGGTCGGCGACAACGCGCCCCAGGTCCGCATCATCGAGCTGCCGTATCTCGATCACGACGGCACGACCTATACGCCGCACCAGATCATCCTCGACTGGAACGACTACGCCTATCAGGCGGCCAATCTCCAGCTGTTCGAGCACGACGACAATACCAACTACCAGGAGCTCGTCACCGCCCTGGTCACCGCGATCGGCGCGGTCGGCAGCCTCGCCGGCTACCCCGCCGTCCAGGCGGTCACCGAGATCGCCAATCGCGTCATCGCCGCGATGCCGGCCTCGTGGTTCGCCAACGACGACGACTACGTCGACTCGTTCTATACCCTCGAGAAGACGCTCAGCTACACCAACCTGCTCGGCGCCGGCCACAACGCGACCATCTCGCTCCAGCCGTTCTTCCTCGCGCCCAACGAGTAGCCGAGGCGGACACCGGCTATGGCCGCGCGCCGGCGTGCGCGGGCTCGTCCGGCGGCGGCGCAAAGCTGGCCGGAAGGTCGCCGGTCAAGCTGCGCAGAAACGCGACGAGATCCGAGACGTCATCCGGGGCCAGCGTCTGGCCGAGCTGCGTCCGCGCCATGACGCGCACGGCGTCGCTCAGATCGGCCACCGAGCCGTCGTGGAAATACGGTCCTGTCTCGGCGACGTGACGGAGCGGCGGCACCTTGAACACGTACTCGTCGGCGTCGTCGCGCGTGACGTCCTTGCGCCCGAGATCGACCGGCTGCGAGTGGGTCAGCGCGGCGTAGCTCTCGAAGCGTCCGAACTTCTCGAACGACGCGCCGCCCAGGAGCGGGCCGCCGTGGCAATCGGCGCAGCCCAGCTCGAGGAACCGCGCCAGACCACGGCGAGCGTCGACCGAGAGCGCACGATCGTCACCGACCAGGAAGGCGTCGAATCGCCCCGGCGACCGCAGCGTCCGCAGGTAGGCGCCGATCGCGTCGCCGAAATGCTTCGCCGACCCGGCGGCCGGATCGCCGCGAAACACCGCCTTGAACGCCGCGGCCAGGTCCGGGACAGCGGCGATGCGCCGCGCCGCCTCCGCGGCAGAGCCCAGCCCGAACGACGCGGGCGCGACGAGCGACTGCTCCGCCTGCTGCTCGACGCTGGCCCGGTCGCCTCGCCAGTGCTGCGTGGGCTGCGTCGCAGCGTCCAGCACGGTCGGCGCGTTGCGGTCGTTGACTCGGCCGAAGACGCCCAGCGATCGGGCGAGGCCATCGGCGCCCCACAGGCTCGGCTCGTGGCAGGTCACGCAGCCGACCGTCCCGTCGGCGGACAGGCGCCGCTCGAAGAACAAGCGCCGCCCGAGCGCGCTGAGCGGCGTCGCAGGCGCGCCGCGCGGCAGCGTGCCGAGGCGAGCCGTCGCGCGGTCGCGCAGCGTGCGCTCGACGCCTGCCGCGCGCGGCGCCGGCGCTGTCCCACAAGCCACCTGGGCAACCAGCGCAACCAGCACGGCGCGCCGACGCAGCGCCGGGCCCGCAGGCTGTCCGCGCCGCGCGTCGTGAGATGGATCGTCGAGCTTCATGAATGTGGCCATGATGCAGCCGGCCGGGAGCCGATTCCCAGCACCAGCTCGCGGATCTGGCGCGGCATTCCTGATGCTCCGTCACAAGTCCATGCGGACGGATCAGCGAATCAAGCGCGGCCACGCATGGTATGGGCCGCGATCGATCACAGATGCTTCATCAGCCAGGGCCGCGCCCACTCGCTGAAATTCGACTCTTGGTTGTTGCCCAGGTACGTGAGGGTCCCGTTCTTGAGCGCGAGGTTGCGCGGATTCGCAAAGCCACACTGGATGCTCTTGATCTTGGCCTTGACCGCGGCCTTCTCGTCTTCCCCCTGGCGACACACCGTCGAGATCTCGTCGATCATGACGTTGCAGACGCCCCTCGGGGTCTGGTGCGTCTTGTCGGTCTCGGCGCGGAACTTCTCCTTGTCGAGGAGCTCGAGCGTGAACTTCACGCCGCAAGCCTTCTCGCCCTTCTCGATCGCCTTGTTGAGGTAGTCCATCTGGCCCTTCCAGAACTTGCGCTCCTCGAGCGACTCGGCGTGGACAAGAGCGGTGGTGGCCGTGGTGGCCAGGAACGCGAACGCGAGGATCTTCTTCATGATGTTCCTTTGCTAGCGACTACAGCTTCTTCATCAGCCAGGGCTTCGCCCAGTCGCTGAAGTTCGACTCTTCGTTGTTGCCCATGTACTTCACGATCCCGCCCTTGAGCTCGAGCGTGCGCGGCTTCGCATAGCCACACTGAAAGCCCTTGATCTTGGCCTTGACCGAGGCCTTCTCGTCGTCACCCTCGCGACACAGGCCGATGACCTCGCGGATGATGCCGTCACAGATGCCGTTCGGGTCGTTGTTGTTCTTCGTGGCCTCGGCGCGGAGCTTCTCCTTGCCGATGAACTCGAACGTGAACTTCACGCCGCACGTCGTCTCGCCATCCTCGAGGGCACGATTGATATAGTCCATCTCGCCCTTCCAGTACTTCCGGTCCTCGAGGGACTCGGCGTGGACGGCGGTCGCCGTGACGGTGGTGGAGAGAATCGCGAACGCGAGTAGCTTCTTCATGACTTGCCTTTTGCTGTGGGGGAACGACGGTGAGCACGGGTGGGTAGGACCCGGTGACAGACAACGAGTTGCAGCCGGGCTACAACGGATCCGCGTCGCCATCGCGGCTGACGTGGATCTCGTCGCTCGACTTGTCAGTGTCCGGATCGCGGACGAACACGGCGCGGCTGCCGTCGTCCCAGACCTGGAGCACGATGCGCTTGCCGTCGAGGTAGTCGATGCGGCCACCCGCACCGTTCTGGCCCTCCAGCCGCAGCACCTTGGAGTCACCGTCGAACCGGATCTTGGCCGGATCGATGTCGGCGACGTTCTCGGTCATCTCGGTGAGATCGATCGTGACCCCGATGCCGAGCTGCGCGTTGCTGTAGTGCCCGAGCTTCAGCTTGATGTGCGGCGGCTGGTTCTTGGTCGCGTGCGCCCGCGCAGCGCCGGGCGCTGCCGGCTCGGCCGCGCTGACCTTCGACGCGTGCTCGCCTTGCGCGGCCGCGTCGCCCGGGGTGACCGGTTGGGGCGCGCCGGCCTTGCTACAGCCCATCACGAGCACGAGCGCCGCGAGCATTGTATTCGCCATCATCAGCATTCATTTCCTTCCAGGTGCGCCGCTCAACTGCGGTTGATTCGTGATCGGTTGTCGCCGTGGGCGGCGGCTGCACCTGCCTGCTCACGACGCCCGCGCGGCGGGGTTTATTCGCCGTTCCTGCTTGCCATCGCAGCGTAACTCCTGGCGATTTCCCAAACGTTGTCAGGGAAGATCCAGTCCGGATCGTGCGTAGTGCGGCGCCCGCTGCCCTCGGGCCGCGTCCACACGCCGGGATGCACATGCAGTGACACGTCGCGCCCGTTTGTCGACGATCCAGCCGGGAGACAGGGCGAGCGTAGGCACCCCTCACCTGACAACCGGGGGCGCACAGAAGCAGGTCCCGGTCATGGCTGCATCGCCCTCGCCGACCACATCAGCGCCGCTGCGGCGAGCGCCCCGGCCGCCGTGCGGACGTGGTTCCACGCGGTCCAGCTGGTGAGATAGCGGCCCCACTCGGCCGCCGCGGTCGCGGCGTCGGGGGACACCGCGGCGAGCGCGTCGTTCCGCGGGATGTTGCATACGCGGGTGACCGCGATGACGCCGGCGAGGTAGAGCACCGCGCCGGTGATCCGCAGCCCGCTCCCTGCACCGTGGCGGTGGAGCAGCGAAACCGCGGCGAGCCCGACACAGGCCAGCGCGGTGCCGACGAACGCCGCCATGAAGGATCGGTTGATCGCCGCGACGTTGATCGATTGCATCGCCGCGATGCCCTGGGCGGGCGGCAGACGCGCCAGCGCTGGCATCACGAAGCTCGAGAACGCGAACAGCGCGCCGGCGGCGAGCGCGCAGCCGAGCGCCGTGCCGTAGCTGGCGAGCGACAGGACGCGCGCGGTCATGGCTGCCACGCTCCCGCCGCCGCGGCGTCGCGCGCATAGCTCGTGAAGTCGCGCGGCGGCCGACCGAGCACGCGGGCGACACCGTCGCTCAGGTGCGCGTTGTGGCCGTCGAGCACGTGGCGGAACAGCTCGACGAGGAAGTCGACGTGCGCCGCGGGGAGGTGAGGGGCGAGGATGCGTGCGTAGTCCTCCGACGAGATCGGGCGATAGCCGACGCGCCGGCCGATCGCGGCAGCGATCGCGGCGGTCGCCTCGGCGAAGCTCACCAGGCGCGGGCCGGTCAGATCGTAGGTCGCCCCGGCGTGCGCGTCGTCGGTCAGCGCCGCGACCGCGACGTCGGCGACGTCGCCCGCCGGAAACGCGACCTCGCCGGCGAGCACATCGGCGGCGAAGAACCCCTCGCTGAAGTTCTGGCACAGGAACGCAGCGCGCAGGATGGTGAAGCCGGCGCCGCTGGCTCGCACCGCGGCCTCGCTCGGCGCGACCTGGGGCTCGCCCCGCCCCGACAGCAGGACGACACGACGGACGCCAGCGTCGACCGCGCGCGCGGTGATGCCGCGGATGTGCGCGGCCGCCTCCGGCACGGCGAGATCGGGATAATACGCGATGTACAGCGCGTCGACGCCGTCGAGCAGCGCGTCGGACCAGGTGGCCGGATCGTGCCAGTCGAACGTCGGAGTACCGGACCGGGATCCGATCCGGACCGGGATGCCCCGGGCTTCCAGGCGTTGCGCGACGCGGCGGCCGGTCTTGCCGGTGCCCCCGAGGATCAAGGTGGTGTGGTGGTTCGTCATGCTCACAGCATGGGCAATGCGCCTGCGCAGCGAAAGCCGGATGATTTCAGAGTATCGTTGCATCCATGCATCGAACGCCCACGCCGCCGGCCATCGCGGCCAGCGACCTGCCCTGGGACGACGTGCGGCTGTTCCTCGCGCTCTGTCGATCATCGACGGTCGGCGCGACCGCGAAGGCGCTCGGAGTCGACGGATCGACGGTGTCGCGCCGGCTGGTCCTGCTCGAGAGCGCGCTCAAGACGTCGCTGTTCGACCGCGGGCGCAACGGCATCCGCCCGACCAAGGCCGCCGAGGACCTGATGCCGGTCGCGGAGGAGATCGAGGCGGTGATCCAGCGCTTCGCGGCGGCCGCCGCGGGCCTCGAGCGCGAGGTCTCGGGGCTGGTCCGCATCACCTGCCCGGCCGACGTCGCCGACGTCATCGTCGCGCCGCTGCTCCGCGACCTGCGCGCTCGGCACCCGGCGCTGCGGTTCCACATCGCGGCGGGTGAGGCGGTGCTCGATCTGACGCGGCGCGAGGCCGACCTGGCGCTGCGCACGGTGCGACCGGCGAGCGGCGACCTGATCATCACGAAGCTGGCGACGGTGCGCTGGGTCGCGGCGGCGACCACCGCGCTCGCCGCCGAGCTCGGCCCGCTGCGGCGGTGGTGCGACGCGCCGTGGATCGGCTGGAGCGAGCGGTTCGCGCAAGTCGGCGCCGCGCGCTGGTACGCCGAGCACG
>Ga0307513_10001763_pt1 | contig 30820 bp, 32 predicted proteins | sample 15_EM_MG_FD_202174 | JGI IMG/M metagenome (GOLD analysis project Ga0307513, IMG submission 202174) | Populus trichocarpa ectomycorrhiza microbial communities from riparian zone in the Pacific Northwest, United States - 15_EM | ecosystem: Host-associated > Plants > Roots > Unclassified | place... | reverse complement strand
GTTCTCAACGCTAATCTCCGGGCCTATAGGCGCCTATCAGGCCTGATAGGCTTTCGTAGGCCGATCGAATTCGGCCTATATGGGCCTAGGCTGTCTTCCGGAGCAGCCTGCCTTAGCCCGGCCTATGGCCTATAGGCCGGCCTACCATCGGCCTGGCCCGTTGGGAATACTGATAACAACAAATGCACCAACCCAGCTTCATGCCGGTGGTGTGCTTCCCCACACCCTACTGGGGGCCATACCTGCCCCACCGCTACCTGTCGTATCCGCGGCCGTCCCTGCAACCATACCGTACTCAGGTGTGTGAATTGCAAGGGCCCACACGACGCCCATACCACGAGTTGCCCCTCCCACTCTAAGAAGCCTAAAGAGATAGGATCAGACGGAGACGAGGAGGAAATGACCACTTGATAATTATGACTTTTGTTATAGTTATTACGTAGACTTTGATTCTACACTTTTATTTGTTAAGAAGATGATGATGAAGTTTCTTTTGTTATATTAAGGTTTTTCTAGGCCATACTTAAGGGTGCATGCCGGAGTTTTCCTGTAGTTAAATACGAAATAAACTCAAAGGATTTTACAAAAAAAAAAAATCAAGGATTGACTATTGACCCCGTCGGTACAAGATAATATAACCTATTATACGCATCCGAATTCTACTTGACTTTGGGAACTCAATTGAGGAGCGGGACCCGTCTTGCTGCGGTACAAAATCTCCCTACTCCCCCCGTGCTTACTCATTAGCTTACGTAATCGCGACGTCCGCGACCTCCGGTGGATGTATCATATCGAGTGAGGTTCGGGTTTATAAATAGAAGCTGGGGGATTGGCTTTGGAGTGGGGAAAATCAAGTGCTCTGGTCTATTCCGCATGGGTCAAGCGATGCCCCTACCGTAGGGCTGTAGGCACCCCCATTTTATGATAGTTTTGTATCGAATCGTGCTTCATGACTAAACATTCACGCAAGAGTGTATTTTTAGTACCGTGCCGAGTATGAAAGAATGACTCCCGTAGCTTCATGTCACGCCGTAAAATGTGCGATAGATTGCAGCTGATGTAATTGACATGATTCGTTTGACTCCTTCCTTCCTCCCTCACTACCCCCCCGTTCCCACTAAACTAACCACACATAGACATAGTGAAAACCGACAGAGTAGAGGGGCAAAGAAATCAAATAACACAAGTTCACGAGAAGGAAATATCTAAATAACCAACCAATGGGGGTGTGTGTGTGACAATATGCTTCCGAAGATGAATAAGAAAGAAAATGAAAAAAAATGGGGCAACATAAACGCCAAAGCCAAAAGCCAAATGAAACATTCCTTTTCGCGCTCTTCCTCGCGCCCTCCCGCGCAAACTAGACGGGGTACTGATCCCAATTCGGCCCCTCAATCACCCCATCCAGCGCATTCTTGCCAAACTTGTACGTTTCCAATAGCTCCTCATGGTCGATACCCAGATGCCTCTTCCCGTCGCGTCCCTTGAACCAGCCGAAGCCATAGGTATGCCCCAATCGCCTGAGTTTCTTCTTTCGCACGGCAGTGCTCTCCTCCTCCGTACCCTCAAAGTCCACCACCATCTTGCTCTGGTGTATGAACGCCAGCACAGACGATATGGTACCCGGCTGGCGGGGGAGGAAGGGGGATCGGCGGAGGTGTAGCACGAGACCCATTGTCAGGATTGTCACGGAGAGGATTATAACGGCCAGGACAAAGGACACGGTGAAGCTGAGGTCCGACTCCTCGCCGCCGGTGCTGTCGAGAGAGCCCATTACCACGGTGAGGACCTCCACGAGGAGGGATACAAAGCCTACCCATGCCAGAAGGAAATGCCCCTTGCTAGCAGCCTTGAGTACTAGAAACCCGGGAATTGTCGCGGAGTAGTCTAGTGTTAAAACGCTGCTCGGCGCATGCCGGTTGAATAGGACCCAGAAGGGTTCCAGCATGCGCATGTCCTTCTCCACGATTTCCCAGATGGACTTTATCAGCACGGATATGCCGGTTAGGACCCAGGGGGTTTCGTCCACGACTACGCCGAATGGGCCGTAGGCCAGTGGTGTCAGCAGTCCACAGAGCGCGAGAAGGAAGGTGATGAACGGGAGGCCACCCTTCAGGCGGAGGATGAGGGGGTGCGGGTTCATTGCCTTGGGCGCCTTCACATCGCGCTCGTTTTCCTTGAGGAATTGGGCCTGCCAGAGGGCACCTTTGTGCAGGATGTATGTCCGTTTGTTGAGCTGCTTGTGGATCGCCTCCTCGGAGGCGGAGTCTAGGTCTTTGAAGTCCATCAGAATGTGCGACTTGTTTGCCATCGCAGCGACCCCCGCAATTCCACTGGGGTCTCCGAGCAGGCCGGAGCGACGGCGAGATAAAACGACCAGCATTCCCACGCCCAAGAAAAAGATTATCCCCACGGTGGCTTCGAGGATTCGGGAAAAGTACTGATCAACGACTATTGTCTTTTCGATATCTGCATCGACGTTTGGTTTGTCTGGGGATAGGCTTATCATCTTCTTGCGCGTGCGCTGGGACGGGGCAATTTCGATGAATACGGATAGCAATACGGGAACCAGGGCGAATGCCAGGAGTGATGCTATGGATGAAACAACGACGAGCCACTGCCGGTGCTGTATCGCGGCGACGGGAACGAGCAAACTCCAGAAGGTTTGGTATTCGATGTTCAAGGTACTTGCCGCGAGGGCGCCCTTGGATCCCTTGCTGAGCTGGTAATACGGCTCAGTACGCTTCACTTCCGTATCCGTGATTTTCCAGAGGATACCGTATATTACGGCTATCAATGTCGGGAGGTACTTCCACATAGCGAAGGTTACCACTGTCAAGTCTTTGTCCACCTGCCAGAAGGATATGATTCCCGGTTTCCCGTCCCCGCGAATTAGGCCCCGGTCGGAGAATTGATAGAGGGTTTCCACGCAGACGATTAGTGAGAGGGAGATTAGGAGGAGGATGGCTATGAACCAGGGGCGCATCGATACGGGTTTCCAATTGGGAATTACACGGGCTTTTTTACCATATTAGCCGGGTCCACTTATTTTAGTTTTTATGGGAGAGATCTTACTTGGTGGGAAGTAGTAGGATTCTTTGTCGGTATTTTCCATCGTTCCCGCTCGATGGAGGGAGAATACATCCGCTGTTATAAAAATTAGCACCAATCCATTGCGAATTCAGCGATCTGGAGGAACATACAATCTCTCCGCTCGTTGCTATTTCCCCCTCCGAAAGACGATAAATCTATAACCTCGCCGGTACCTGCATCGCAATTAGCCCCACCCCCCCTCACCGTACCCACAAGTACGACAAAAACCAACCACCAAAACTCACCAGTATAAGCATAATCCGCGTCCATCTTGTAATCCTCCATGGCCTTGACTGCCAGAGCAGGAATAAAGTCTGCGCCAAAACTACTAATATCATAACCGACAGGCTCTTCGTCATCCCTCTCATCAACCTTTGTATAATCTCCTTCGCCTCTTCCATCCCCATAACCCCCTCCCCGATCCCTAATAGTTCCCATATGACTTCTGGAACTCAACCCCGGTCCCCGCCCTTTCACCGTGCCAAGGATCTTCTCACCCAGACGCTTGGCCATGCTCGGCTGCCGAGCCGGCCCAACCCACCCTTCGGGGCCAAGATGCCCGCCACCTCGCCTGCCCCCTTCGTGTGAGATCCGATTATGCTCAGTAAGCCTCACACGCTCGTAATCCGTGTCGTCAAAGTCCATAGGGACCGTCGGGGGCGGCGGTGGGGCGGGAATATTATACGCGCCCGAATTCCTATTATCGCCATTACTACTATAACCACCGGCGGTGGGCGGGGGCAGTTGCGGGACCGAGTCCCCAATGGCGCTCCGTCGCTTATGCGAGTTTGTCTGGAAACCGTAGGTTTGTGCGGACGCTGCGGCGTACGGCGGATTCAGCAGCGGGCTGCCGGTGTGTGCGAATGTCGGTGTTAGCGGGGAAGTTATACGCAGAGATTCCGGTATCCCGTCTTCGGGAATCGCGTGTATCTGTGGGGATATCTCGGGTGATGAGAATACGGGTTCACCATGGCGTGTTCGGGAAAATTCCTCAGTTCGGGAGTGACTGTGCCTATGCCCTTGCCCACCGCTACTATGAGATCCGTGCTGAAAACTCGAGGGCGCGTAAGGTGATCCCGGGGATGAAGGGTGGGTGGAAGAGTAGGCCGTTGGGTCGGGAAAGTTGATCGTTTCCCAGCCGAATGCTGGGTCGAGCGAATCGCTATCTATTCTTGAGATGCGAGACTTGGCCATTTCAATGACAACGGCAACGACAGCAACGGTCTGTCAGGAGCCTGAATATTTTGGGGAGAATTTTAGTTTTTCGATATCCACTTTATTTTACTACTCCACAGAGGAGCGTTTTTTAGGGCATGTAGGGAAAGAAAAATGGGGGTTCAGCGCACGGTACCCCTAAACCTTAGCAGCCGGCCGTATGGTAAGTAGACAAACAATCAAGGAGGGAGGATCGAGGACAAATAGAGAGGGCCGAGGCAGCAGAAACGAATAGAAGGAACAAAAGGAACAAAAGGAACAAAACAGGCGGAAAGCGACAAAAGCTTGTTCCTTTTCTTCACCGTGGATGGATGGAGAGGAGGAAGAAGAGAAGGAAGGGGCTTGTTCAGTCAGCTGAAAGGATATTTCATCAAGCCCGACTAGGGGTATTCCTGACGGCGGGGGGAGGGTAAGTTAAAGGAGAAGAGAGCAATACCGCAACCGGGGGATAAAAAAGCAAAGCCCACGGTACACCAACACTCGATGGTTACAAGCTCTGTAGTACACACCGAACTCGGCCGGCTCTAACGCCAGGTATGACCGAATAAAGGACAACCAGCAGGCGAGACAAGATTGCGGAAGGAATAGATTAAGCTGGATTTAGGATGCACGGTACGAGGGACAGGAAGAGGAGACACCCTTTTCCTTCTCGTAAGGGGACCTACCAAGAAGGGGGGGTTCTGGATAGACGAATGGGCGAACAAATGAATAAATGGCCAGCAGCAAGCCCGAAGAGGGGAGAGAAAGTCAAAGAAAAGAAAGAAAGAAATAGTGCGAAAGACAAAAGTCCACTACTCAACCCCCAATCTGAAACTCAGCCGCACCGGAGTGGAGCCAGGAATATCCATACATCGCTCCCCCTCCACCTCCACCCAGAATCCATCTCGAGGGCAAGAACGGTAACTACACACCCAGACAAAGTAGCCCAAGCTTGATCCAAGTCACCAATATGCGCAAAACACCAATTGCTTCAACATTCCCGCCCGCGGGAAGAAAGAAAAAAGTCCTTGAAATGCTTTCCTTCCTTTAAAGCCCTCAACCACAAGAACAATTATAGTAGGATACACAAAAAAATTCGCACAAAGTGCACTAAGTTGCATATGCGGAAAAATTCAACTCCTGGTACGGGTACTCGAGCACAAGTATCATACTTAAAAAAGTTGAGCGGATCACTTCCTATTCCTCAATCCTCACGGGCGGGCTAGAGAAGAAGGGAGGAAAAAGCAAAAAAAAAACAAGGAAACAGCTGTTGCCTTAAGGATATTTTCCTTTTTCTCCCTTCACTATTTCAAGCACCACACCACACCCGAATAAAGCTGGCTGGTCTGGCTTGTCTCGACACATGCAGGCAACCAACCAACCACCAACCACACAAGACAGGGCGCGAAGAGGCTTGGAGAAGGTAAGCACGGGAATCGAGAGAGCACAACATCCCGTTTGTATGGTGGCCGAGCAGAGAAGAATCGAGGACGGGTGTCGGCATTCGGATGCCATTAACTTGCTGTATTATGGTGCTCCGAATAAAAATAAAGACAGCACCACGTGTGCCCAAACTGGGACAGAATCTTCTCCGTTCCAGGTCCCTAAGCGCGGGTTCAATTCCTTCCTCGTTCATTCATTACCGGGACTACTTCTAGATGCTGGATGCTTGCCTCTCTTCTCTTTACCCTTTTCTCCTCATCCTGCTTGTGTTACAGTGATACGGGGGTACGGGGCCGGTAGGGTGCTACCATCCCTTTTTTACCACCCAATGCTCGCTTCTCCAGATGGACTGATTATATAAGCCTGGGAAGATTTACCAAAGCAGGGTGCTGAAGAAAACTACACGCTGCCGGTGTGCCCTGACTAACCAGAAGAAAAAGGCCCAGCGTCTACAGTGCCAGCGAATGGATAGACGAATTAACTGACGCCGTACTGTATGTACTGTACCGGTACTTACTGTACTCGTACCCTTAAGCCGTCCTCAGCAAAAGAAATAAAAATAAACCGAGAAAACAAAACAAGCCCCTTGTGTAATCCCTAATGCACTACTTCCGCGGGCAATGCTAGCATAGATTCCGACCTCTCCGAGATGAATTGTGGAACTGTGAGAGGTCAACGCTCCAAAACACCCCCTCGCTCTGATACCCGTCCGCGAGAGCACGTGCGTGCATCAACGAGGCGAGACATGTGAACCAAACCAAACCAAACCGGATCAATCACGACAGAATTAATCCGCCAACCGATTAACTCGCCTTAACCTTTGTCTAAGCGAAGCTCACGATCAATCTCTTATCATCTCCTCTAACTTCCCAGATACTGATAAACAAACTCAACACCAGATCACCCTGTACGAGTATAATTCGTGTTCCTAGCCATGGACGATCAAACAAGTCGTGATCAACAACCCGCGATCGGCGGTGCATTAAACTTTTTCCTGATTCATTATCCCCGCATCCCAACCACCCCGCGACATCATTCTCCATGCAAAAAATCGACACAACCCCACACCACACACCCGCGACATCGCGAACACCGGAAACACTGCCTTCCACGGCCCACGCCCCGCCCGCCGCCTCGTTTCCTGCACTTTTCTGACAGCTGTGTGTGCTGCGTCATCATTTCAGGTTGCGAAACAAAAACAAAACCTCACTCGACCCACCCCGCTAAGCGAGGTTTATTCTTGTCTGCCTCGATGCTGTGCTCGGGCTGACTATTAAGCGGATACTATCAGCTTGCACAAAAAAGTGCCGTGGTGCTCGGGGAAACTATGGCGCCGGCGCCCTGGAATCCCGCCTTGAGCCTCGCGTCTAATAAAGAACGCTTGTCTCGATACCGGTATGATTGTTGTTGATTATAATGTGCAGGTACTTAATTAAGAAGTCTTGGGCGAATTATTCAGCAGAAGCCTTTTTTTTCTTTCCTTATCCGGGTCTCACTGCCTTCCTTCCCCACAAAAACTTTGGGATGCTTTCTGCAGCCTGCAGGTCCAATCAGAGGAGCCGCTCTATAAATATATCCCAATAACCAATCCGGAACATTCTACCGGAGGAATTTTTTAAAATTTTCTATTTGTAGCTCGTCCCCCCCCCCCCCCGCTGGCTGAAATTTGGGCCCATGCTATGCTGGGTGACATGGGGCCCAGGCTCGAAGGTCCTGGCACCATGCCGGCATTGTCTGCGTGTTCGCGTGTGCTCGAGCAATCAAGGGATGTAAGGGGTGAAAAGGTTAATTTTGCTGGGTCTGTCCAAGAGGGTGTGACGGCTGGGTTGCCACTGGTGGCTGGGGCGGGTTGATGACCAAGTGGCTAGAGTAAGTCTGGATAATATTGGTCACGTGTCACCGGATACACAGGAGCAGCAAGCTGCAGCCACAAAGATGTGAAACACAAGAGCAGAATTGGTGTGGGGGTGGGGTGGCCTGGGTGGGGTGCTGAGGGAGATAGGAATAGAAAGAAGGAAAACCCGAAATTATTGGTGTCAACGGTTCAGCTCTTGGGGATGTTTGATGGCTTGTTGCATAGGATACTATCATGCCGCCGACACCTCAAGCCCAAAGTTCACGTGACCAACACATCTCTCGGCCGCACTTATAACATCACTCGAGCACACACAGCGGGGACGTTCAGAGGGATCGCGGGTATGATACAAGAAAAGTGCAAGTGCGTCGTAGGTTTTGGAGTTAATAAAGGTAAGAGGAAACCAATTCCATAGGGTGCCAGGGATTGGCTGATAGAAGCCAGCAACGTCCCAGCAGAAGTTAGTAATCCCAAACGGATAGTCCGGCAGCGATTTAAAAAAAGACCTCGGCTAGTCTACCGTGGTGGAGACAGCCGCCAAAGCCCGGCGGTGCCCAGTCAACCGCCAGGCGAAACCCCGAAGCAGCCAAAGCGACCAGATGCCCTGACAAAGCCGCCAATATATTCAAAATTTCAATTGGGACTGCATGACCTGCAGATAGATGCCCGGGCAGCGTGGAGATATCTGTGAAATGACCTGCAGGCTTTTCATGGCTAATCACTCATAATACGAGAATACCGGTACTCGAGTAAAACATAGAGCCTATAGTGCTATAGATTTCGCTCAAGCTATATTAATTTCGTGAACCGGTCAACAACCACGATTTTCATACTATACGCATTGCCTGTACTCGTAATTTTCTGACGTTTGTAACCACGACTAACTATTGCATGACACCAAAATCCTTGGGCTCTGGTCGATTTTTTGCCCGTATGCAATAGCAGTCGTGTTTACAAACGTCACAGAAAATTATGAGCACACGGCCACGACCCTACCCATGATCCCTGTGTTCGATGCTGTTACAGTAACTACCCTCCCGCCACTTCTGGTGGATTAATATTAGCCGAGATACTTTCTTTAGCCAATCCTTTAAATTTTCGCATTTTCTGACTTGTGTGTATATAAGAATGCTCATTTCTCCATAAGTGTGAAGGTAAAATTAAGATCCAGATATCCTTCACCGATATGAGAGCTTCCCCTTCCGCGTGCGCGCCCGCCCGCCCAATTAATCGTGCTGGACGAGCTGACTGGACGGTGTAGATCTCCAGATCCATGGCTACCGGGATAAACCGAACAACATCGGCGGGAACGACGCAATGGCGGAGTTCTCCATTACCGCCATCGACAATGTCCGTAAAGTCGAAACGGGGTTTATGAGTGATAGCTTGTTTCAACCCTGACCCCGAATACGCAGAAAAAGTCATTTTACGTATTAACTTAGGGTTAGGGTTGAAATCACGAACAATCAAAACCTTAAGCTTGCGTGGTGATCCAGGCGGGGCCCGGCTTTGGTTTTAAAAAGCCTTTTTCCCATAGCCCGGCCCGGTTGTCTCTGAGGAATGCTGGGTCAGCCCGCCCGTGCCCAAAGCCGGCCGGACTGTCCGCTTGGGATCTCTGGCAAAGGTACAATGTTTCGAGCCCTGCTGAGAAAATGGAAGGGTTTTCTAACGGGGGAACTGCATTTTCGGTGGTTATCTCCTCTACTATTGGTTGGAAGTGCTGTAGGAGACCCATCATGTGATGCCGAGAGAGAGGGGCCTTGTTTTGGTAAGAGATATGGTAGATGTGCTGATATAAACCCACCCGCCCTCGCAGATTGCAAAAGTGCTGGTACCGCAGTCTTCACAGTGCCCACAAAGTCAATCATTTAGTCAGCTAAACTAATAGAGACCCACTCAAGGGAAGACTCGTGCCTTCCCGCCAAGATTTGGGTTTCCCATTTGTTTCAGGAGGGCACGTACTGAAATATGGCGTCGGGGGGGTATCTCTTTTCAGTAGGAGCGTCGAAAAGGTTAGATATGTAACTTAGACTGTGGAATACATCCCCTGGTAAAAAACAATAATCCGGAAACGGGGGTCGTGCTTCTGTGGTTTTGATTGGAGCGTTCGGTGCGCTCGAGCCAATTGAGCAATCTTGTTTCTGATATTTAGTTTCCACGCTTCCCGATTTTTCCTACCGGAGGTTGTACAGTGCAAACACAATGGTACCCGTAACACAGTTGATACAACATTATCGCCAGGGGATTTGCTCGAATGCATTTGGGATAAGAACATATTTTGGGTACTCTTGGGAGTGGCTATATTCCTCGCATACCCCCTGCAGAGATATACCTCCCTACACAATTTCACTCGAGTAGTCGAGTGTCCATTCTTGACGAGTAGTGAGAGAAACTACGATCTCCAGAGTTTATTGACCCGATTCCTTTCTCCGGCTCAAGCATTTCCATAGACTCGGGAGCATGCACCGGGTGTCACGGGAAAGCCAAAAAGGCTCTACAAGCTTCCAAACATTCAAAGCTGGAGCCCCGCCCGAATTATCTAAGCAAAGATGTTTTAAGTTACCTATCTACTTCTACAGCACCGGTATTTTGCTCCCGTGGCAATCGGGGAAACAGATCTTTGCGGAGGAAGAAGCCACGGATATGAAATACCTAACGGCACCACGTCCAGCAAGCCAAGAATAAGAAAAACAATTCAAGGGAAAAATCCAGTACCACCCTGGGGTGACTTCCTCGAGGTATCATATTCATCTAACGTAGTCCGAGCCCTGATAGATGGGGCTTTGTATAGCACCACCCCGGCCAACAACCCCACGCCCAAGAAGCCATTCCGACCCACCAACGAAGCTAATTCATCGACGGGTTAATCCCGGAGGTGCGACACTGGGGTTTCCTAATTACTTATATGCGGTTTTAACGGTACCATGATGGAACTGGGCCGGCGACGAACAAAGTATCATATTTGGTAAACGAAAAGGGAAATGATACAAAGTTACTCATTACAGATCCCAGTTTGTGGCTCGCCCAGTTTTGGAATAGGTATAATTAGATTGTAGTGGAGGACAAAGTAGGATCGGGTGGGCTAAACCTGCTCTTGTTGGTTGCCAGTTATTCGGTAGATTAGGTTGCAGAGAAGCTCTTAAAATCCACAGACTCTGCCGCCCCCATGATATGCGGTTCTCGAGACAAAAAGTCTTAGGAAGGGTTAGGGTTTCTAGGAAGGGTATGGGATCGGCCTGCTGCGTGTTGGATCTATGTATAACCTATTAGGTCGCCTGTATGGGCAGCAATCGAAATCTCTCCCGAGCGCGAAAAATTGGGGCAGGGGCGTAGGGTTCAGTGAATAGCTAAATTCCTGCTATCATAATATTATTATAATAATATCATTGGATATTGTATATACTCGGGGGGTGCATGAAAGTGGTTTCGGGCGCTGTATGCATAGTTAGGTGGGTAGGCGAGGTTGATGAACCCACAGAAAGCCCGGGGAGGGTAGATTTACATTTTGTGGCGTAGTGTGGCACAGAGTGATAGGACTAGTCTGGCAGGGCTTACGCCGAGCCGGCCTTGTCACTTTGTGCTAAACTGGGCTACAATGCCTGAAAAAACTTGAATAATTGGACGGTGTGCTCTGATATGTAGTCCAGAATTTCCTTCTCTGGAAAGGGGGCAAAAAAACACGGCAAAAACACAGCCCCTTTCCCCCTCCGAGACAAAAGATAATAATTTCTTGACCTTACTGAGAGAGGAAAGTCCGACGACATAGCACACAGTCCAATTATTTAGGATCTTGCGGTAGTGATTATAGTTGCAACCGCGGCTGTGGTGTCTGTTGATACTGGGGCCTGTATATTTGTGTTACTCTGGGAGCATGGAACCTGGAAATAGGGCCTCTGATTTTGACTGTAGCATTGACTTGAGTTGTTGAGAGTTATGGGGAATTGTAGTTGCGCCCGTTGTCTCGGGACGTATTCTCTCGCCGCGAGTATGCTACGCCCCGTACTCGTATAAGAGAGGTAGGCCCGACTTTTGTTTATAGTACCTCCGAGAACAGTACGAATACGGTAATTGAACCTCGCACTATGACGTCCGGAATTTCCTCTCTTGGATGGGGGGGGAGCGCACAGCGAAAACTTGACCCCCCTCAGCCCGAGCTTAAAACCAAAAAAAAGTAAAAAAAGAGCCAGACCTTACCAGCGAAAAGGTAACTCCAACGTCCTAGCGTGAAATTCGATTATTCGGGTTCTAGCGGCGCAATAAGGTTCAACCGTTGCGCCACCCTTTGTGGCTGAGATCTGGGCCTGAGACGAACCGAGATCGAATTACCGGCAATCTTTTCTGACCCTAACTTTGACGGTTTCCTTCTTTTGTTTTCCCACCGACCAAATACACCTTCCCAATTTCTTCGTGGGTACGGTTAAGACCTTGCGGGTAGAGTCAGCTTGGGGAGTAAGAATGCGCCCGGGAGGGGATCTTGGCACCCATTTCTCCGGATACTTCTTTGCCGAGTGCAGCCTCAAGCAGAGGATTAAAAACCGAATAGCTTTGTAAATGTGTTCTAAGACCGGCGGGGAATTGAGAAGACTACCATGAAAGTCCTCTCGTTGACCCAATTTGAAACAGTAGGGGTTTTCAAAGTTCAGAAGAGAGACAATGGTAAAATGATCGGCACCCAGCCATGCATTAGTGTGCATTAGGGCACATATTAACAGTGGCCAATTGTATCAGAAGATTTGAAGTCGCATATTTGAAGCCCCCAAAAATAAGATTGAGTAAAGTGAGCAAGTTTGGTATGTACTCGCTTAAATAACAAGTCTGTTCCCCTAGGCATTGGGGGATGGGTGGGTTTAGCAGGCACATCTCTAAAAGCTGGGGACAGATTTTTCTTGAGCCAGTATAATACTGTAAGAGTGAAGAAAATTACTATCTTCTACTAGGAAGTTGAGATACCTTTGGCTTGTTGGTGGTTAATAAGGCCCAGGCACTTAACCCACATGGAAGTATTCTCTCGTTACCAAAGCCAAAACTCTGATCTTGGCTCGTTACCGACCTCCTGACCTCCGTCTCTATGGTTCCGGAAGGCTAGACTCGACCCCAATTTTCAGACAAAAATTGTGACAAAATTGTTGTAACGCCAAGTGTAACACTGCCAAGACCTCATTACCCTTACACACAATATTCAGAACCCTAACTAGTACACTTGTAATATAACTTAGTTTGATATTCATTGACTATGCTTGTGATTAATTATCGACCAACCAATCCTCCCAGCCCCATACCTACGACACCTTTCACAATTTCATAATTGTTGTGAGAATTTATTTTCTGTGTGCAGAATTTTTGTTTAATATTATAGTATCTTGTTTATTTACAAGTTAGGGCTTTGCAGATTGGGTGTAAGGGTAATGAGGTCTTGGCAGTGTTACACTTGGCGTTACAACAATTTTGTCACAATTTTTGTCTGAAAATTGGGGTTGAGTCTAGCCTTCCGGAACCATACCTGAAAAAAATGTATGGTATGGTATGGTAAAGTGATTGTAAATTAACCATTTTTGTGTATGCCAAGCTTACCCAAAACGCCACAGTAACCTACTTTTCGTCAACTTTTTTAACTTTGAAAACCCCTAGTGGTCAGCGACAGTTGTCATGAGGTAAGACAGCCTGGGAAGTGCCGCACCACCAAAGAACAGGGAAGGCGTGTGGTTCCCGTTTTATGCGCTGGGTTCGGGAGAGGGATGAGAACAGGGGCAACTTGATTAGCTGATCGGTGCTGGATGGAGAGAGCCCATTCCGAGTTGTTGGTTATTGATATCGTTTTTTTGTCCTGGTCGGGAGTTGTATGGGAGAAGATTGGGGAAATATTGCTTTTCCCCAGGAAGCAGGGAGCCATAACAAAGGTCCCTGGGAGGCTGTGGTATCATACTCGAGCAAAAGTTTCAATGCGCTCAGCTCATTGTGGGAATGAAAAGCCGTTGATTCCTCTGCGCAGATCACTCTTCCGTTTCGTGGAAAATGTTGCTTTTTCCCTTAAAAAAAGAAATTTTAAGTACTCGAGTAGGTACCGGTAATTCTCCACAAGCCGTGGTACGAGTACCGTAAAAATCCTTTAAATCCACCATCCGAGATCTCAAAAGGAAATTGCAATCTAAAACACAATAGGCTTAACAAGGTAGTTTAGCGAAATAACGAATACCGGTGAATTAGATCCAGCAAGCTCCGCCTCCCCAAGCTATACTCTGTCAGGATAACACTATTCCTTCTCAGGGTGTTTTGTTTTGGATTGCGAAGGCTTGGGGCTCGATCCCCGATGGTGGATTTAAAGGATTTTTACGGTAGGGGTTTTGGCGAGCTCTGCGCCTGGCTTCTCCTCACAGATCATTCCCCCGTCGGCCTACGACTTGGTGAAAATGTTGCTTTTTCCCTTTTAAAAAAGGAACTTTAAGTAATAGCCGGTTCCCCTCCTATTTCGCTGTCGCTCATAGTCGGCGAAAGCAAGTGTGACGCGCCCGCTTTTTTGTTTTTTTGTTCTGATAGGCTTACATAATACTCTTAGGTTTTTGCATTTTTGTACTTCGGGGTGAGGGTAAGTGATTGGAAAGAAAGTGGTTGGTGAACACTAGCGGTTTTCCAATCACTTTTTGCTCCAGGCTAGTACAAGTTTCGAGATGTGGATGAAGAATCAGAATCAGAATCAGAATCTTCGGCCAGGTCTGTGGCTCAATTGCAAAAAATGCTGATTTTATTACCTTCAAGGAAAATATTGTGACTTATGATATATAGAAATGCTGATATCGGGTGAATTGAGAGTATTATGTAAGCCTATTTGCACAAAAAAAGGCGGCGCGTCACACTTGCCTTCTCTTCACACTTGCTTTCGCCGACTATTAGTAAGCAATTCTCCACAAGCTGTTGTAGGGGTTTTGGCGAGCCCAGCGATTGGCTTTTCCTCACAGATCACTCCCCTGTCAGCCTGCGATTTGGCGAAAATTATTGTTTTTTCCCTTAAAAAAAGAAACTTTAAGCAAGTAATTCTCTACATGCTGTTGTTTTTTCTTTTTTCTTCTTTTTTTTTGGAGCAACCTGGACTTATGGGAATAAACCCCAAAGTTTTTTGTTTTTTTCCTTCTCAGTTCCTCAGTACAGTACAAGTAGAGAAGAGCCTGAACCTGTAGGGGTCAATTTTTATGAAATTTTCTACATGGTAACCAGGCCGACTGGCTTTATTCGCTTGCTGCCTGTGGTCAGCAGATCAAGAAAAATAATTGTGAATTTTATGTTAAATTCTCTGTGGTTTCCTTCGGCCCGGATAGTCCTTGAAGAATAAGGGGTTGTTTATCTTTTGGAAAGTTGATAGGGCTAGGATGGACGAGTATTTTCTACATGCCAAGACTGTGACGCCTTATCGGGCTGGATAAGCAAGGTAAGTCAAATCCAACATTAGAGCAAGGCTGCAGGGAGAGAGCGGGGGCGTGTGTGGGTGACAATACAAAGCACCTCACTCTTCTCGGCCGCCTTCTACTACTCGACATAATAATATAATATCTGCTTTCGGGCGAGGTATATTGAAACTGCCATAAGGGAGCAAGCACGGACTTTATTCAGTTGTGTTCTCTTATGAGTGGATGATGCAAACTTCTGCTGGCGTTACTAGAGGAAGAAGGCTGGGTGAGTGTGTGAGTGAGTGAGCAAGTGTGATCAGATGAGAGGGGGCCATTGAGGTCAAGGGAGATGGAGTAGTTATTAGCTCTTCTTCTCCTCTATCAATGCCATCGCTGGCCTGCCTGCCTGAACCCGGAGTGCCTAGGAGGGGTATTCTCAGCTCCGACAACCATCACCGACCTCGAACTCAGAGTATGTCGATACTTACATCTCCTCTCCCCCTCCGCTACGTATACTAACGGGTAGTGAGAGGCAAATAATTTGGTTAAGGCCGTCCCGTAGAATTTCCTCTGCTATCTTCTACGCATATACCGACCTCCGTTCCAACTCGACCCCTATCTTCATACAAATCTACCAACCATTTCTGGTTAAAAGCAGCTGGATATTTAGAGCGATGGCTCAACATTCCTATGAAGGGGGGCTCGGGCGTTACTTGCCCACCTACAATTCCTCCTCCTCCTCCGGGAATGAAAATGCTATCCTTCAAAACTCTACATCCTCCCCCGACCTCTCTGAAACTCTTCGCGATATGACCCCCGATCCCGGGTCACCAACGCTGGCATGCCCCGTCTCGGGTTGCTCTTTGGTTTTCAATGGGAAGATGCCTTATGGATACCTCTGGAGACACCTCAAGCGTCCCGGAGTTCGCGGGCGCACTGGTGATGAGAAAGCTGCCTGGCTAAATCTTCACAAGATTGAGCATGAAAAACTCCTGGCTACTCGGGGTACAACCTCCCTTTCATTAAACCCGCCTCCTGGGTACTGACAGCTTTAATATAGTCACACCGGCGCAGCGCAAGCGTGAGGGGAACGAAGTGACGGCGGAGAAGTTTCTGAGGACTGCCGGGTTCGAGCAACGTGCTAGGAACATGGGGATTACGGAGAAGGGATCGGTTGCCGAGAAAGTAGCTATCTGGGAGGGCATGTATACCGCCGAACAGAGTGGTGACGGTACCGGGGTGACTATTTTCTATGCCACTCTGTTCTAGAGGCTTCTGCAGGATTATTGCTGATTGAAGGGGACACTAAAGTACTATGCTTGGGTTCTATTGGATATCTCTACCGGCGTGTAGGACTTTCTCCAAATTCTGTAAGTACTCACAAGTTCCGTGACATGGCTTCTGCTAATATCTCTAAGCCGGCACCTCGCCTGTTAACAGTTCCCCCGAAGAGAGTTATGCTTAAAGTAATTGATTGTTCGAAAAATTTAATGTATTTATTTTTGTCGTTTTGCGGTTGACCACTGTCCGGGTCTTTTTTAGTTCTTGTTTTGAAATTGTCCCCTAATTTGAATTTATACGGTTTTGATTCTTTTCGAGTCCGCGTGTAGCCCTGTCTTCCTACCTGGCGTTGGTCCACGGGGAGGATGGTAGCGAGTGCTAGTGGGTGATGACAGCACCCCTGTCTCAGACGGTTCTGGACTGAATTTTCAACGCAACCTACCGTAGAATCTCATGAAAGTTTGAATGGCGCTAGTGATGATGTCCTTGAACCTGCCCAATCGCCGCTCTCTATATGTTTAAACTCTCGCGACTTGGCGTTCTCCGTGCCTTCCTGTTGGTTCGGCTGCCTTTGTTTCACCTTAGTTCGCTTTAACGCCATTCCTACTTTCATGAGATTCTACAATAGTTTCGCTGTGCTTAACCCTTTCTCCGGAGTGGAGGGCAGCTCCTGGGCTGGGTGACCTCACCCCCCGGGGTGGGTGTGGGGGGTTGAACTTTTGGGCAGCGAAAAAACATGCTGTGGTTTCTCCTGATAAGGTTTCCGGGTATTGTACGAGTAATTTTGTCCCCTTGCTCTTCCGAATATTACTCGAGTACTGGTAGGGGCACCATAGAAGGTTTTTTTGCAAGCCGTTGTGCGGCATGGGCAGTGGGAATCGCCGTCCCCAATAAAAGACGGAAGAAAATCCTAGTGGTTGCCAAGGCACACCCCAGAGCCGCACGCACATGGAGATAACATCCTTGTCCTTGAGGGCATCCTGGCGTGCCGCCTGTTTTGTTTGGTCCATCCTTTTGACACTCTTCTCTTGCCGGGAGTCCTTTTCTCCGATAGGTCCACTTTTGTCCACCACCCCACCCCGTCTGAGAGGGAGAGCGTTGGCTTCCGCCCGCTATATTTTTGGGAGGGTGGTAGCGTCAAGGCCGGTGGATGACGGGCTAGGGTACTGGTACTTGGCAAGCGAAACAGGGAGCTCGTCAGTTATTATGATAGCAAGGAAGAAAAATAATGCTTGCCACTGATCCCTTCATCTCTGTTTACACCCCGTACCGTCAAAGACTGGAACCGTTCCAAAGTTCCTACCGATTATGCAACTGCACATAGTTGCAAATATTGAAGCACATCTCCTTGCCCAGCGGCTAGATCCTAACTTTGAGCTCGGACTGTGACTTCGCAACTTATTCAAATGTGGTTAAAATAATAATTTAGATTTCAAAGGGTTACTTAGGTTTCCTGAAACTGGTTTTTTTATCCAGTGTTGAAGAGCTCTAATTGAGCCCTGTTGATTTTCAGCCTTTGGTGATCCCGGGGTTTTGTGCCTCCAGAATCTTTTACGCCGTGGTCACAATATTTGAGTTCTTGAATTGCAACTTTGTGGCAGACTTTTGAAGTCATTCTTTCAATATCTGACTGATTTTTTTAGGAATACTCAGAGGTCTTTGGGCCAATTGGGAGGAGTTGAAATATCAAGAGCGTGAAAATCTGACTTTGAGCTGTGGGGCAAGTACTCGAGCGGGAGACGCGCTGCAAGATTTGCAACTGTGTGTAGTTACATAATCGGTGGATTACACCACGATCCCCCGCGAGGTTCAACCATCGTGATAACCATAATACAGTAAAAACTTGAATAATTGGACGGTGTGCTATCATATGTAGTCCAGAATTCCCTTCTCTGGAAAGGGGGCAAAAAGTACAGCAAAAACGCGGCCCCTTTCCCCCCCCCGAAAAAAAAGAAAAAATTTCTTGACCTTACTAAGAGAGGAAAGTCTAACTGCATAGGACACCGTCAAATTATTCAAGTTCTTGCGGTAGTGGGTACAATTACAACTACAATTATAATGACGGTTAATACTGAAGCCTGTATACCTGTATTCCTCTTTCTCTCTAGGAGAATGGGACCCGGAAGTAGGTCCTCTGGCTTTGACTGTAGCATTGACTTGAGTTGTTGGGCTATTATAATGGTTGAGAGTTGGGGAGAATTGTAGTTGCGCCCGTACTCGTGTACGAGAGGCAGCCCCGAATTTTGTTCACCTCCGAGAGCAGTACGAATAATTGAACCTCGCACTAAGACGTCCGAAATTTCCTCTCTCTTGGATGGGGGGGGGGGTGCGCGAGGGCGCAGCAAAAAAGGACCCCCCCAGCCCGAGCTTAAGACCAAAAAAGGGTAAAAAGGGAGTCGGGCCTTACCAGCAAAGGTAACCCCAACGCCCAACGTGAGGTCCAGTTATTGGGGTTCTAACGGCGCAATAAGGTTCAGCCGTTGCGCCACCCTCTGTGTCTGAGATCTGGTGAAATCCGATGTGAGTATAGTATGATACCGGTAGCAGCAGTCCGCTTGTATTAAAAAAGGTGCCCCGAAGGAACCCAGTGCCATACTGGCCCCGGTACCAGTATTGCATAAACTTTGAAGATATCTACAGTATCTAGAGCCTCCACGGTACCAAGGGCGGAACTGGGTCTGAGACGAACCGGGATCAAATTACCGGCAATCTTTTCTAACCCTAATTTTGACGGTTTCCTTCTTTTTTTTTTTCCACCGACCAAATATACCTTCCCAATTTCTTCGTGGGTACGACTTAAGACCTTGCGGGTAGAGTCAGTTTGGGGAGTAAGAATGCAAAGAACTAGATTTTTTTAAGCCCGGGAGGGGAACTCGACACCATTTCTCCGGATACTTTTTTGCCGAGCGCACCCTCAGGCAGAGGATTAAGGACCGAATAGCTTTGTAAATGTGTTCTAAGACGGGTAAGGAATTGGGGAGACTTTACAAAACGGAATTTGAAATCCCCATGAAAGTCCTCTCGCTGACCCAATTTGAAACAGTAGTCAACGTCTGTTGTCATAAGGTGTGAAAGCTGGGGAAGTGCAGCCCCACCAAAGGACAGGGAAGGCGGGTGGTTCCCGTTTCGCGCGCTGGGTTTAGGAGGGGGATGGGAACAGGGGCAACTTGATTGGTTGATCGGCACTGGATGGAGGGAGCTCATTCCATGCTGTTGGTGATTGATATCGCTTTTTTTGTCCTGAGCAGAAGTCTACATGCACTTGGGGCAAGATTAAGAAAATATTGCTTCTTCCCATAAAGCAGGGAACTGAAGCTAAGGAATCCCTGGGAGGCTATGGTAGAGTACTTGCAAGGGCGCGTTGAAAGAATGGCAACCGTTGATTCCTCCTCACAGATCACTCTTCCGTCAGTCTACGATTCGGGGAAAATGTTGCTTTTTCCCTTAAAAAAAAGAAACTGTAAGTAATCCTCTAGAGGTTGTAGGAGTGTCTTTCTGAAATCTTGTCTACGAGTAGAGAAGAGCCTGAAGCTACAGGGCCCAGACAGCCATTTTTATGAAATTTTCAACATGGTAACGGTGCCGACTGGCTTTATTCGCTTGCTGTCAGTAGTTCGCAGATCAAAGAAAGAATTGTGAATTTTATGTTAAATTCTCTGTTGTTTTCTTCCCCCCGGGCAGTGCTTGAAGAACATGAGCTGTTCGTTCTCGGGTCTGGCTAAATTTTGTGGGAGCCCAGGGAGGATCATCATGTACCGTACTTGAGTACCATAAAACCTTTTGCGATTCGCCGTCTCAGGACTCATAGACGAGGTTTCCTGAGAAGGATTGGTGCTTTCCCGACATGGTAGATACTTGTAGCCTGGCCTTGCTTGATCTTGTCAACTTGCCAAACTAAACCTATCTTGGGCGTTGACTCGGTTTACAGGGATCCTCAGATTGCGAGTCGCAAAGTTTTTACGGTATCATAAGATTCATACCAGTAAGATGCTCGTGCGGTGCTTTCTGCAGGCCAAGACTGTGACGCCTTATCGAACTGGGGGGTAAGGAGGAGATGGTCTTGGGTGGGGTCGGGTCGGGCGATCTTGGGGGTAGGGAAGGGTCAGACGCTCTTAACGGGGGGCAGGGGTGGTCTTGGCGGTAGGGGTGGACTGAAAAGGCAGAAAGAAAAAAAACCCTTGCGAGCCAATGAATAAGGATGGTCTTGGGTAGGGTCGGGTCGGGCGATCTTGGGGTAGGGAAGGGTCAGACGCTCTTAACGGGGGGGCAGGGGTGGTCTTGGCGGTAGGGGTGGACTGAAAAGGCACAAAAAAGAACTTGCGAGCCAATGAATAAGTTTGGCTGATCTAATGAGCGGAAAGGAGCCATTGAAGTTAAAAGGAGATAGAGTAGTTATTAGCTCTTCTTCCCCTCTATTAATGCCATCGTTGAGCTTCCTGAACTCGGAATGCCTACGAGGAATATTCTTAGCTCGAAAATCATCACCGACCTCACGCTCAGGGTATGTCAATACTTATATCACGTCTCCCACTCCGCGATGTATACTAACGGGCAGTGTAAGGCCGATAATTTGGTTAAAACCCTTCCGTAGAATATCCCCCGCCGTCCTCTACCGCAACACATATACCGAACTCCGTTCCAACTCCACTCCTATCTCCATACAAATCTACCAACCATTTCTAGTTAAAAGCAATTGGATATTCCACCCTACAACGATGGCTCAGTATTCCGACAAAGGCAGGCCCGGACGTTACTTACCCACTTACAATTCCTCCTCCTCCTCCGGGAATAAAAATACTATCCCTCAAAACTTTACATCCTCCCCCAGGCTCTCTGAAGCTCTTCACGACATCAACCCTAATCTCGAGGAGGCAACGCTTGCATGCCCGGTCTCGGGTTGCTCCTTGGTTTTCAACGGGAAGATGCCTTATGGGTACCTCTGGAGACACCTCAAGCGTCCCGGAGTTCGTGGGCGCACTGGTGATGAGAGGGCTGCTTGGGAAAGTCTTCACAAGATTGAGCATGACAGACTCCTAGCTGCACACAGTACAACCTCCCATTCCTTAAACCGACCCGCTGGGTGCTAACTTCTTCAATATAGTCACACCGGCACAGCGGAAGCGTGAGGCGAACAAGGTGAAAGCGGAGAAGCTTCTGAGGACTGCTGGGTTCGAGCAACGAGCGAGGAACATGGGGATTACGGAGAAGGGATCGGTTGCCGAGAAAGTGGCTATCTGGGAGGGCATGTATACCGCCGAACAGAGTGGGGACAGTACCGCGGTGAGTATTCTCTATTCCGTTCTATTCTAGAAGCTTCTGCAGGATTTTTGCTGATTGAAGGGGAAACTAAAGTACTATGCTTGGATTCTCTTGGATATCTCTACCGGGCCGTAGGACCTGCTCCAAATTCTGTAAGTACTCACAGGTTCCGTGCCGTGAATTCCACTAACATATCCAGGCCGGCACCTCGAGTGTTGACTGGGCCCCCGGAGAACATTATGCTTAAAGGAATTACTGGTTCATCGAGTTTAATGTATTCATTTTTGTCGTCGTGCTGTCCGAGTCATTTTTAGCTCTTGTTCCGAAATCGTCCCCCAATATGAATTTATACGGCTTTGATGTTTTCCGTGTTTGCGAGTTAGCCCTGTCTTGCTTCCTTCCTAGTGCTGATCCACGGGGAGGATCGCAGCGAGTGCTAGCGGATGATGACAGTAGGGGCTGTTCTAGACGTTTCCTGCACTGAAATAGGCCAACGACGCCTAGTTTCCGTGTGCTTAACCTTGCCTCGGAATAGAAGGTAGTTCGTGGAAGCGTCACATCGGGGGAATGAAAGGGAAGGTGAATGTTTGGGCGTCGAGAAAAAAATGCATTAATTTTATTCATCCTTCCTGGTAAGGTTTGTGGGGTGTTGCATTTTTCGTCCGATTACTCTTCCCAACCCGGCAGCCGGATCTGACTGGTGGAAAACTACCGGGACAACCGGGGGTTTTTGCGCAAGCCGTTGTGCTGCATGAGCGTGGGAGTCGCCGCCCCCAATTAAGAAAGGGCAGACCCCCTTGTGGTTGCAGGCACTTGCAGAGAACATCCCAGTCATTGAGTGTCCTCGATCCCAGCCTATCATCTTGAGTTCTGTCCCGCCCTGGGACACTCTTCTCTTGCCGAAAGGCTTTTTCTTCCACTTTTGTCCACCCCCCCTCTTAGAGGGAGAGCGTTGGCTTCGGCCGCGCCATCTGTAGCCGGAGTACTTTGCCAAGCAAATATTACCCATCTTCAACCGCCAAAGATTTTCAACCACAGGTCCAATGAGAATTATGGCTCTATTAGGTGGTAGGGGAGGTAAACCTCTACACATTAATAGAGGGAAAATGGAAACATCTCCGGTTTTCATAGAGATGTTAAGGTTTAAAGGTATGATAGGTCAAAATTTGGTAGGAGCAAGGGGAATGTCCGGGACAGGTTAATTACTGTCAATTTCCTTGGCCATGACTGTAAATAGATATTTGCCAAGAGATTAACCTTGAAAAGGACGGTCTTGGCAAATTAACCTACTGTTAACAAACTAGAATGAATGTCCGCCCGTTCCGGCTACAAGAGGTCCCCCACCATATTTGTTGGAGGGTGGTACAAGTAAAACTAAAACCAGGTGGATGACGGGCTAGGGTACCGTATTTGGCAAGCGAAACAGGGAGCTCGTCAAGGTTTTATGATATCATAACAAGAAAAAATAGTGGTACTTGCCGCTGATCCCTTGATCGCCTCGTACCGTCGAAGACTGTAACCGTTCCAAAGTTCCTATCGATTATGTAACTGCCCAGAGTTGCAATCTTGCAGCAAGTCTCAATCCCAGATCCTAACTTTGAGCTCAGACTATGACCTCGCAACTTGTTCAAATATGGTTAAAAAAATAATTTAGATTTCAAAGGGTCACTTAGGTTTCCTGAAACTGGTTTTTAAATATTTTTTCACGGTGCTGAAAAGCGTTTTCTTTTGCTCCAACCCGGCCCTGCCGATTCTCGGCCTTTAGTAATCCCAGAATTTTGTGCCTCCAGAACCTTTTACACGGCGATCACAATACCGACTATTAAGTTCTTAAATTGAAACATTGTCGCAGACTTTTGAAGTCATTTTTCAACATCTGATTAACTCTTTTTTAGGAATACTCAGAGGTTTTTGGGCCAATTGGGAGGAGTTGAAAGTTCAATAGCGTGAAAATCTGGCTTTGAGCTGTGGGGCAAGTACTCTGGCGGGGGAGTTGGTGCGAGGGTTGCAACTGTGTGTAGTTACATAATCGGTAGGATAATACAACGATCCCCCTCGAAGTTCAACCATCCTGATAACCATAATACAGTAAAAACTTGAATAATTGGACGGTGGGCTATGCAGTCCAGAATTCCCTTCTCTAGAAAGGGGGCAAAAAGCACAGCAAAAACGCGGCCCCTTTCCCTCCTCCGAAAAAAAACGAAAATTTCTTGACCTTACTAAGAGAGGGAAGTCCAGCTGCATAGAACCGTCCAATTATTCATGTTCTTGCAGTAGTGAATACAATTACAACCACAACTATAATGACTGTTAATACTAAAACCTGTATATTTGTGTCCCTCTTTCTCTCTAGGAGCATGGGACTCGGAAATAGGACCTCTAGCTTTGACTATAGCATTGACTTGAGTTGTTGGGCTATTATAATGGCTAAGAGTTGGGGAGAATTGCAGTTGCGCCCGTTGTCTCAGGACTTACGGTATTCTCGCCGCGAGTATGCTACGCTCCGTACTCGTATAAGAGAGGTAGGCCCGAATTTTGTTCACCCCCGAGAACAGTACTGTACCGTAGGAACTCGAATAATTGAACCTCGCGCTAAGACCTCCGAAATTCCCTCTCTTGGATGGGGGCGAGAGCACACCGAAAACTGACCCCCTTAGCCAGAGATTAAGGCTAGAAAAAAAGTAAAAAAGAGCTAGACTTTACCAGCGGGGGCAACCCCAGCATCCGGCGTGAGGTCCAATTATTCGGGTTCTAAAGGCGCAATAAGGTTCAACAGTTGCGCCACCCTTTGTGGCTGAGATCTGGTGTCATTGGACCTGAGTATGATACCGGTATCGTAGCAATAGCCCATGTGCTAACCGCTTGACACATGAAAACAGGTGCTCCCAGAGGAACCCGGTGTAGCGGTACCAGCACCGGTATGGCACAAAATCCGAGGGTATCTGCAGTCCCCACGGTACCACCAGCAGAGCTGGACCTGTCCTGAACCGGGATCGAACTATGTGTAATCATTTCTAACCCTAACCTTGACTTTTTCCTTTTTTTGGGGGGGGGGAATAAAAGTGCATGCAAAGAGGTGACTTTTTACGCCAAGAAGGGGATCTCGGCACACATTTCTCCGGACACTTCTTTACCGAGCGTAGCCTCAGGCAGAGGATTAAAACCAAAATCGCTTTTTAAATGTGCTCTAAGACCGGTAGAGAATTGGGAAGACTCTACGAAACGAATTTTAAAATCTCCATTTGAGGTCTTGTTGTTCTCGCAATTTGAAATAGCGGCAACGCCAGTTGTCATAAGGTGGAGACTCCTAGGGCGGGGAGACTGAGCACAATGATAATCACTTCGAAATTATTGAAGAAAACAGCACACCACCTACAATAGAACAATCACAGCGCAATCGATTTTTTTTGGTTAAAAAAATCGTTCAAATGAGCCCTCTAAGATATGGGGCTAACAGTGTCTAATTTTTTAGTTCTGTGGTGAGAGTACGAGAACGCGTGATGAATTGGAGGCAAGACGATCAGAAGTATTTGATGTATGATAGTTCCATTCAGGAAAGTAGGCAGCTTGGCATCGCAGAGCACACAGAGAGTTCTGGATTAGGTTGCGCTTAGTCTCCCCGCCCTAGGAGCCTCCGAAAATCCTCACTAGAATGCTTCCTGTGTTTAGTACGAAATTTGAATTTATAGTGCCGATCCGACTTTCACCAGATTATACTCGTAGCGAGAATAAGTGCTGAGGCAACGGGCGCAACCATGATCCCCCGCAAAATTCCACCATCATGACACTTCTGGTAACTTAGTGATTACAATTACAACCACAACTATAATGACTGCTAATACTATGACCTGTATATTGTTTTCTCTCCTTCTCTTTAGGAGCCAGGGATCTCCGGTACCCACTCCCACTGTCTGCCCCCACCGCCTGCCGAACCGCAATACTAGTCAGATTCCGTACACTGTGACCTCTCTCGCGCCCCACCCCCCCTTCTCAATCCCATCCGCCTTCCCCTCCCCCCTTCCTTCCCTCCCCCCTCAATTTTCCTCCTCATCCCAGGGATTCGGTCCGGGGAGAGGACGCTAAGCTTGCAACCACCGACACGTCATCACGATTGGTTGTTCGTTGATAGACAGTAGACTAGGACATCCCACAGCTGGCATCTTAGGTTCTTCCTCGAGTACACCATATTATGTCGGCTTCCCCCTCGAAAGATCTGGAGGGTGAAGTGGGAGTGCAGTCGCCTGACGAACAGGAGCACATGGATCAGCCGGAAACTTCTCAACAAGAGCCTGCGTTTGATTTTGAGGTCAAAGAACAGGACAGATGGCTACCAATTGCAAACGGTGAGTCAAATATTTTGCCCATCTATCTCAGCTTACACCTCCCGGTTTGCATTTATGCTTGTGGGAGGGGAAAAAAAACCTTCCACATACAAAATCGTTCTCCCGCAATTCAACCCATTAAAGCACACCCACACTTCACATACCCCCCTCCTTTCCCGCCCCCGCAATCTGCACCTTAACTAGACACCCTTACTATCCGACTTCCCTTCTCTATTCATTGTTTGTTCCCTACCCGTTGCTCAGCTGCTACCCACGGCACAATTGGACTCGTGTCGGGATGCAGGCATGGAGGAAGATCGATTGCCCATTTGCCTTCACGGCTCTACCCAAAATCACACGAACTCGTCCAGATGCGTGAGCCCGGCGTCAATCTCTGCACTCGCCGATGCTGATATTCGAAATTTTGCTCCAGCCGCCCGAATTATGAAAACTACTTTGCCGGAAAACGCCAAAATCGCAAAGGAAGCCAAAGAGTGCATGCAGGAATGCGCCGGCGAGTTTATTTCGTTCATCACCAGCGAAGGTGAGACTTTTCTAGTTACTAAGAAATTTATTTATTTATTCTTTATTTCCCCCACTTCATCCTATATAAAGTGGTTCTACTGTCTTCACAAGATTGAGCATGACAGACTCCTAGCTACACGCAGTACAACCTCCCTTTCCTTAAACCTGCCTCAAGGGAACTGACAATTTCAATATAGCCACACCGGCACAGCGCAAGAGTGAGGCAAACAAGACGAAAGCGGAGAAGTTTCTGAGGACTGCTAGGTTTGAGCAACGTGCTAGGAACATGGGGATTATGGAGAAGGGGCTGGTTACCGAGAAAGTAGCTATCTGGGAGGGCATGTATGCCGCCGAACAGAGTGGGGACAGTACCGGGGTGACTATTCTCTATTCCGCCTATTATAGAAGCTTCTGCAGGATTGTTGCTGATTGAAGGGGAAACTAAAGTACTATGCTTGGATTCTCTTGGATATCTCTACCGGCCCGTAGGACCCTCTCCAAATTCCGTAGGTGCTCGCAGGTTCCGTGACATGGATTCTGCTAATATATATCTAAGCCGGCACCTCGCGTGTTAACCGCTCCCCCCTAAGAGCAACATGCTTAAAGGAATTACTGATTTGGAAATTTTAATGTATTTATTTTTGTCGTTGTGCGGTTGACCGCTGTCCGAGTCTTTTTCTCTCTTTCCTTGTTCTAAAATCGTCCCTCAATTTGAATTTATATGGTTTTGATTCTTTTCGTGTCCGCGTGTAGCCCTGTCTTCCTACCTAGTGTTGGTCCACGGGGAGGATCGCAGCAAGTGCTAGTGGGTGATGACAGTACTGCTGTCCCGGACAGTCCTTGGACTGAATTATGTCAACGCAGCGTAGTTCCGCTGTGCTTAACCTTTTCTCCGGAGTGGAGGGAAGCTCGTGGGGGGGGTGAATTTTTGGGCAGCGGAAGAAAATGCTGTGATTTCTCCTGATAAGGTTTCCGGGTATTGTGCGAGTAATTTTGTCCCCTTACTCTTCCGAATCTTACTGGTACTCGGGTGAGGGGGGAAATATTGGGACAAGCAGGGGGTTGAAGAATTACTCTAATCAGTAGTCATCTTACTTTTTTTTGGTTCTTTGATACCCCTTCCAAGGTATATGCACAGGCCTCTGCTACCCCTGCTTGTCCCAATACTTCACCCCTACCCCTAGTAGAAACACCACCGAAGGTTTTTTTTGTAAGCCGTTGTACGGCATGGGCAGTGGGAATCTCCGTCGCCAATCAGACAATCCTAGTAGTTGCCAAGGCACACCCCAGAGCCGCCAGTGTTCGCAACAGGCCAGACCGTCCAAATGTGAGGCTGTGGACTAGGTAGTCTAGTCAGGAGAAATGGACGGACTGGACGGACTGGTCTGGCCTGAAAATGGCCTACCGGGATTTGTAGGCGGTTGACAATAGGATTTTGTAGAAGCACCGGCATCACATCAGCTTGTTGGTTATTCAACCTTATTCTTTTCCTTTGTCTCTCATTGCTACAGCATTCCCCAAGTCATCTGATCGGTAATTTTTCCTCTTCCTTTTAGTTTCTTCTTCCTCATTACACTTTTCTATTCAAACTTATGCCCATTTGCCTCCCACAGCCTGCCACAGTTGTGTTAAGAATTTTCAGATAACAGCCACGGTATTTGTGGGCGGACTGTAGGCGGACTATAGTCAGTCCAAACTGTTGCTCCCATGGTCTATAGGACTGGAGTCTGGCTTTACCCAATCCACCTACTGGACTAGGCCATCTGGGCACTACCGTGGACTGGACGGACTGGCCGTTTGCGAACACTGAGAGCCGCACACGCTTGGAGATAACATCCTTGTCCTTGAGGGCATCCATGCCTCCCGTTTCGACCCTTTCGTCACTCTTCTCTTGCCGGGAGCCCTTTTCTCCGATAGGTCCACTTTTGCCCACCGCCCCCTCTTAGAGGGCGAGAGTTAGATTCCGCCGTGTTATATCGGTGGGGGGGGGTGGCAGAACCAAAACCGGCGGATGACGGCCTAGGGTATTTGGCAAGCGAAATAGGGAGCTCGTCAAGGTTTTATGATAACAAGGAAGAGAAATAATGCTTGTCACTGATCCTTGATCTCTGGTTGCATCTCGTACCGTCGAAGACTGTAACCGTTCCAAAGTTCCTACCGATTATGTAACTGCAGACAAGTGCAAATCTTGCAGCACATCTCCTTGCCCGATAACTCAATGCCAGATCCTAACCCTGAGCCCAGACTGTGGCCTCGCAACTTATTTAAACGTAGTTAAGGGATAATTTAGATTTTAGAGGGTCACTTAGGTTTCCTGAAACTTGTTTTAAAATATATTTTTTCCAGCGTTGAAGAGCATTTTCTTTTGCTCCAATGCAGCCCTGTTGATTTTCAGCCTTTGGTGATCCCGTGGTTTGTGCCTCCAGAATGTTTTACACCATGGTCGCAATATTTGAGTTCTTGACTTGAAACTTTATCGCAGTCATTCTTTCAACATCTGATTAATTTTTTAGGAATACGCAGAGATTTTTGGGCGAATTGGGAGGAGTTGAAAGTTTAATAACGTGAAAATCTGGCTTTGAGCTGTGGGGCAGTACTAGCCATTTTTTTAGTCTCCGGAATGGCTCGGTGTAAGGTATCCTGACCGGGGGGTAAGTCTTTCCTTGGCAAAAGTGTAAGTTCTTTATCACCGGCAAGAAAAGTTTAAATGACCCATGTGTAATTTCACCCTTGGTGTAACTTCGACTGTAACCTACATTCCGGAGACTAAAAAAAATCGCTAGTATGATACTCGTGCTGCAGGATGTGTTGTCAGAATCTCTATCTGTGTGTAGTTACATAAGCGGTAGGATTGTGCATGGACAAAATTAACCGATCGGCCGGGTAAGCGTGGCAGCTCATCCCTTCCGGGTCCCCACAAAAATCATTACCACTCAATAGGCACCTCATAATACCTTCTCTTTTTCTTATCAAGATGGATGGTATACTAATTACTGTTTACTGCCATGTATTTAAATTATTTTTACTTATTTTTTTTTTGGTTGGGTTGGGTGGTTGTATTGAGGAGGTTGACAATATTGTCCGTGGACAAAATTAACCGCGGATCAACCATCGATGGCAACGCACCCATACCCATCACGATGCACTTTCAACACCACTTGAAGGACTTTCTCTAGCTCAAATGTGAATTTCTACTATGTATTCTACCTTATACTCATATCCATGATTTTTTTTCTTTTGCTTTTAGTGAAGGTGGAGTTGGTAGGGGAGTGTTGTTGTTGTGATGGCTTAAGTTTTTTCCTCGTGGTTGATCCGCTGTTAATTTTGTCCACGGACAATGTCACAGTGAACGTTATGAGGGTCGTTGATCGGTTAATTTTCTCCACCCACAATACCACGATCCCCCGCAAGGTTCAACCATTGTGATAACCATAATACCGTAAAAACTTGAATTATTGGACGGTGTGCTATGTAGTCCAGAAACCCCTTCTCTGGAAAGGTGGCAAAAAACACAGCAAAAGCAGGGCCCCTTTCCCCCATCAAAAAAAAAAAAAGTTTCTTGACCTTGCTAAGAGCGGGGAGTCCAACTGTATACGGTAGAACACCGTCCAATTATTCGGGTTCTTGCGGTAAGAATACAATTGCAACGACAACTATAATGACTGTTAACAATGAATCCTATATATTTATGTTCCTCTTTCTCTCTAGGAGCATGGAACCAGGAAATAGAACCTCTGATTTTGACTGTAGCATTGGCTTGAGTTGTTGGGCTATTATAATGGCTGAGAGTTGGGGAGAATTGCAGTTGCGCCCGTTGTCTCGGGACCTATTCTCGCCGCGAGTATGCTACGCCCCGTACTCATACGAGAGGTAGGCCCGACTTTTGTTTACCTCAGGGAACAGTATGATAAGAACTCACTCGAATAATTGATCGCGCTAAGACTCCGAAATTCCCTCTCTTGGATGGGGGCGAGCGTACACCGAAAACTGACCCCCTTAGCTCAAGATTAAGGTTAAAAAAAAGTAAAAAAGAGCGAGACCTTACCAGGGGGGGCAACGTCCAGCTTGAGGAGCATATGAATAAGAAATTACGTCAAGCTTCAAATGTTCGAGAGTGGTTGAAAGCAACGGAGGACCGGAAGCGTCGGGCACCGTTCGATGACGAAAAAGGCGACGAAGACGCCAGACCAGTGAAGAGATTGCGTTTGACATTGTCCGCAGAGTGTGGTGGATCGGTCCACTTATTCGGGTTCTGGCGCTGCAATAGGGTTCAGCCCTTGCGCCACCCTTTGTGGCTGAGATCTGGTGACATCCGATTTGAGCACTGGTAGCAATGCCGTTTTAACTTGAATAAGAGCAACACGCGCTAGTACCGTAAAAACTGTAATAATTGAGTGGTGTGCTATGTAGTCAGAGTTGCCCCCTCTGGTAAGGTCTCTCGTTTTTTTGTTTTTTTATGTCTCTCAGAG
>Ga0307513_10001762_pt1 | contig 30822 bp, 32 predicted proteins | sample 15_EM_MG_FD_202174 | JGI IMG/M metagenome (GOLD analysis project Ga0307513, IMG submission 202174) | Populus trichocarpa ectomycorrhiza microbial communities from riparian zone in the Pacific Northwest, United States - 15_EM | ecosystem: Host-associated > Plants > Roots > Unclassified | place... | reverse complement strand
CTCTACAGCCAATAGGAATAACTCGAGAACTGTGCTCGCATGATTATCCGTGTTTGCACGGAGGGCAGTAATCTGAGGTAAGTGAATAGGGTAAGAATCACACTAAACACGAGTGAAACTAGGTGACACACCGTACGACAGTTTCCATCGATGAATCCGTGTATGACAAAACCATATTTGATCAGTTTATGATGTCCATCACAATGCCAGAGGGCATTAGGGCGGGAGCTGAAGTATCTTCGCCTCCGAATGACAGCACGCCTTCGGATGAACCGGCCAATGCGGTCAACACGTTTCAATGAATCTAAAACACGTTGCTTTTGAATGTATAGTCCGACCGAACGAAGGTAGCCGCGGACGTAACGGACGCCTGCGTCAGGTTTTTGGATCTTATACGTCCTGATTAACGCATCAAGATCTGTGTCTTCAATCGAAGAATGCTTGGAGTGCACTCCAGACTCAACCATTTTCTTCCTCAATGTATTCCTGTGCATTCCAAGGGCCCTGGCAAGTTGAGTTTTTGAGATATTCCGCGATGGGTGCATTGCTTCCTGCAGGTAAGTCGCGTCGATGACCTTACGAGGACGTCCTCTTCGTTGTGGATGATGGTTGATGGCCACTGGGTGAACAGTGGCCACAGATGATCCTTCACTGCCAGGTGTCGCATCAGCATCCATCGCTGCTGTCAGGAAAAATAGGTAAAGTTACGAACCTTTGTTGTGCCAAAGACTCCCGTCGCACAAGCTCATTGAATAAATTTGCAATGGTGATGGTAACTGTGTGGCACCAAGAACGCGTGGCTGCATCGGAAGTGCTTTCTGATATGACATCGAGGAGGGGAATAAGTTCTGACCAGACGCGGTCCTGGTGGTAATGGACTTGGTGAAGGTCGAGTTGGGTGAGGGTTAAGACGTTTTGGGCTGCACAGTACCCTTTCACGAGTATTTCGTTTGCACGAACCACATCAGGCTCAGGATGGGGTGGTGGTGGGAGATTGGATGGAGGGTTCATGGTCAAGCGTTGAGCGCTGAGCGCTGACTGATCGCCGTCGTCTCGTCACACCGTCCTATAAAGATGAGGCCAACTGAGCGAAATTTGCACCCATGGATCCGCCACCCTCAACTGCGCCTATTAGGTCTCTAGAATTTTACTATCCCGATGGAAATATTATCTTTCAAGTGCGTCCTCTCACCCTTTCTCCTCGCCACAGTACCCTGATCAAACGTGTATACATACACAGGTTTCCAACATGCTCTATCGACTTCACAAGTCGGTTCTTGCAGCACGGCTTGACCTGTTCGGCGGGATGTTCATACTCTCCAATGGCCAGCAACAGCTTGAAGATGGCCAGGATGATGACCACACCGTTCAAATCGAGGACGGCGTTGCAGTTCGTGAGGACTTTGAGGCGCTGATTAAGCATATCTACGGCCAGTACGTTTTCTATTTCATGGCCATCAGGGTTGTTAGCTGACCGGGCACACCAGGTGGACTGCGCCACCATATCCTGTTCCTTTCCTCCTTTCAGTATTGAAGTTGTCGACGAAATGGGGATCGGAAGATGGTCGCAATCGTGCAATCCATCACCTCGGGGAATCCAGCACGAAGTTCTCAAACCTGCTCAAATTCCACGCCTCAATCAAGTACAATATCCCCCAGTGGACGCGCCCGGCATTTGACATGCTCGTCAGCACGGATTGGAAACCCGGGGACCTTCCTCTCCTCGCCGGCTATGACCTGTCACTGGAGATTCTCGATCTCGTTATAAGGACACGGGACATTGTGTCTCGTGAACAGCGTCGGCTTGCCACTCTCCCCCCTCCCGCTTATCACCATATAAACTGCGGGCAGTACCAACGCGAGAGGTGCACCGAGGCATGGAGGGCCGCGTGGATCTTAGCCATTGGTCGTCAGGTTGTTCATGTCGATCCGGTCTTCCAACTTCAATCTTATCAAGCAGCAGATGCCATTAGGGAACTGGTCGTGCCCGGTATGTCTGAGCATTGCCTCAAACTCACAGTCGAAAGGACTGCTGAAGCTTCCAGTGATGCTTTCGACTACGTACATAAGATATGTACTGCTGCATTAGCCCAGCTCAACCTGTAGTAGACACCATCAGCTTCCCTAATCCCAAGGTCGTGTGCGATGTATTGCCTGTATGTGTGACAAGACAAGTTTCATGCGAAGAGGTCGACGAGTTTCGTGCGAAGATATGACGGGCCATAACGGACAAAAATGATGGCGAGTCCCCTGCTCAGTCCCAAGCGCAAGCCCGGCGTCTATGCACGTCCCGTCCCTGTCCCTGTCCCGCTCCCTTCTCCTCGCCTTCACCCTGTCCCTGGTTGGAGCTTACCTATGGCTTCTTCCATGGTTCTGCTGGAAACCTATATATAACAGGCAAACCGATCCACTTTCTGTGTTTTGGAATAAATCAGATCTTTCGCCGGCTTTTCGAGAGACTGCTGCGTTGTCCCTGTCCGCTTCACTATCACATTCTTTCCTAATGCAATCACCCCCCCTACTGCAGGTGCCCCACTTCTCACACAGGTGGTGTACAGTAAGGGGGGTGAAATCATTTCTATCTAAATGGGTGGGTTGAATATCCCACTCGCAGGCATCCCCAGCGGACGCGGGAGTGTTGAGTGTCGGGCGGCATCCTCGCCGTGTTAAATCCCACCCCATTCGGTCAATCTCCGCATGTCCACCTTCAAGGTGGGAAGTCCTGTGGCCGTAGCTGCAGCAATGGATTTGAGTTCGTCCTGCAAACAGTGGCCGACTGCCGATTGAACTTTGTCTGTTTCTGTTGTTTCTAGAGGGCACCAGGTCTTTAAACTTACGAGGGATTGGTGGAATTAACCGGTGCGATCTTTTTGAGGGGCCTTTCCGACGCCTTTCCGATGGATGTAAACGTACTTGCTTGCCAATCGTCACTCCCCACATATCCGACCAAACCATAGTGGCGTCTGCCTGATTGATGCGACTTCAGTATCATTTACGCGTTTTTTTATTTCACAACGTGTCTTGCCGAGCATTGGCGTTCACCCTTACGAACTGGTGGGACACATTATTTATTCCATTACTCATTACAGGAGACAGGCGGGCTAGCTCGTAGCGTGTGAGCCTGCAATTCCCCAGTGTGGGGTGTGCTTAAATTTTCATTTAATATTTGACCCTCCATTCCGCAGACAGAGGTTCAAACAACACTCGTAAACCGCACGTGAACCTCCATTCATTCCTCCATTTGGGAAGTTTTATGAACAAGTTGGTGGGAAGTCCGGCTGCGGAGTCCGGATCTCCCAATGGCAATTCCTGGTCCCCAATGTGCAGTCTCTCGAAGAGCTGGCGAAAGACCTGGTCTATTTCAAAACGAAGAAAGCGGATCGGATTGCCTATTATATATGGGTTTCCGGCAGAGCCGTGGAAGAAACCGTAGGTAAGCTCCGGTAAGGGGCAGGGTGAGGGCGAAGAGAAGGGAATGGGACAGGGACAGGGACAGGATGTACATAGACGCCGGGCTCGTGCTTGGGACTGAGCAAGGGACTCGCCATCATTTTTGTCCGTTATGGCCCGTCATACGAAGAGATCAGTGAGTTTCGTGCGAAGCGGTAAGCCCCGTGCGAAGCGGTAAGTTTCGTGCGAAAGGATTTCGTCGTGCGAACGAAATTCTTTTTTGTGCACTTTGAACGGCATAGGGAAATGGCGACAGTGTTGATTGCACACAAGCCCGAGGATTTACGTATATTTCTCGGGGCCCGTCACACTTTTGGTGTGAAAGTGAGTTGTCGAGCGGGTTCACACGTGTGAGCTTCAGGCACCTTCCGAAGATCGCTCAGCGCGTCCCCCCAGATGCATGGGCCAAGTAAATGGTGTCATAATACATGAAAATCTAGAAATCCGGATTGAAATCGTTATAGCTAGAGACTACCCTTGGGTCAGTGTGGCTATTTTCTGACAGGTCGTCGTAGACGACGGCCGCGTCGGTGCTGCAATTCGAGTGAATCTAAGTCAGTCCAGGGTATTAAATATCCAACATGGGGGGCACCTTTGTTCAACACCCTACGTCCACAGCAGATAGATCAGCAAAGACGGTTTAACCAGCGTTGCCCATAATTACGCACAGTACTAGAGTCAATCCAGCGGATCTGTGCCTTTAGTTCCGTAAGGCCCACCAGTAGTACCACATCATAGGACCGAGAGTAGCACATTATCCCCGACTTCCCCAGCTTGAACGTGAACGGTGCTGTGGAAAGATCGGCCACAATATAACACAGGGTTTCAAACTTGTCTGTTGGATGGTGAGCGCCAAACACGGGACATGGGCCTACCACGGAACCAAAGTCACACCTTGTTCTATGTCCATCCAGCGAGGTTCTCTTTGATTCCCATCGTACTTGATAATTCGCGCTTTGGCTTCCTTTGCTGGAGTTCGCTTACGTACTAGGCACATTTTTGTGCGTATTTCTTGGCTCTCCAGAACCTTGGTGTCCTGGATTTTCACGACATTCGTACTGATGAGCAAGATGAACCGAAAGGGAACAACTCCGGTCCACACCTTGGAAAACATAGTCGCAAAGGCACCAGGAAGACGCTTGACTCCGACGGCGTTTGTATATGATATATGCTCGCGTTCGACGTGCTCTGGGTCAGAGGGGTCGTAGACGACATTGCACGGTGTCCCATACGTGAACTTCGCTATCCGTCCTGTGACAAAGCGATCGACATAGAATGAGACAGCTCCGACTGCGACCGCTTTGTTACTTCGTGCAAATCATCACGCGAGGTTCCAACGAGAGGGTTAACCACACTCACGTCTGTGTGTCTGGCTTGAAGAACTTCAGGCCGAGATCCGAAAGCTGTTCGTTGAGTTGTCTGGCCAGCCACGGACTCGAGGCGAACCCCCCAACAAAGAAGGAGAACTACGCGTTCATCTTTAGCCTGGGAGGTAAAGAGATTGCGGACCCACGAACCGAGTTCATGGAAAGAATTTCCGTGAAGTTCTCTCTGATCGAATCCACCGTGGATTGAATGGAAGGTTCGAAGAATTCTGACACTTGTTTCCTGTGCGTACCCAAGGATGTCAGTGCCAATCTGTTGAGAGGCTGAGCGATGGACTACCCCGTCAGCATCAACTTTCCTAACTTGATCCCGTGCTTGGGGTCATTGTCCCTCGAGGAACCAAATTTGACGTACTGTGACCCCCTGTCGTCAGAAAATACCCTCTTCAAACCTTCGTCAAACGTTTGGGTAAAAGCTAGAAGGTCCTCAGAGGTATTGAATTTCGAGGGTTTCAATTTCTCTAGTTGTGGGTCAACAGGAAGTGTAACGGAGAAGTGGTGGATGAACCAACCTTTGACCATCTCCCTCGCCCTCGCCGTAACTAATTCTCCGCCCTGTAACAAGCCTTATAGGAACGTTTGAATGACAGAACGGACGATCAAAGGCGAACACACCGACATTTTGGCTGGAATAGCTCCTCGACTCGGAGAGGTCCATTCTCAAGCACTGTGTATGAGCTTATGTCGATGGTCCCACCCCCCGCATCAACAATCAGCACTCTGTCCCCAAGCTATTGTCACATGTCAGACACCATGCAAGTGGGCGGTAACATGAGTGTTGCCAAACCTTCATGCTCTCCCCTGTTTGCGTGTGGGTGGCACAAAAGTTGAAACTCGCCTCTCCCTCCGTCACGAAGTGGACTCTGGAATTCGCTTGGGCGTCGGGGACAATTCCCGCTCGGACGGCAGCGGTCCGGAGCTGGCTTTGTTGCGGGCCGCTCCACCCGTTGGGATGGGTCAACACGAGCTCAATCTCATGAGACACCGAATCCCAACGGCGCTCCCCGTTTGGATCGGAGGAAATGAAGAGCACCCTTGTCGAATCGAAGAGATAGCGCATGAAATCGGAGAAGACGTCGACGATTGTCTTTCCCTTCGGGAGCTCTTTGCTCATCTGTTCCTTCAGTGCTGCAGGCGGCTCCGTAGGTCCCAACATCAGCTTCCACCTGTGGACGTGAGCGCCGGTGGGGGGGAATGGATGAGATCCACGAACCAGCGCATCTGAAGGAGGCTCTCGTCGTCCTGGAGTCCTGCTCCATTCTCAACACCCCGAAAGTCACCGTTTCGATCATAGTACAAGATTGATGGAACCTTTGCCGACCCTACGTTCGGGTTGTCTAGGTATCTGACCCCAGGTCGTCACGGTTATCAAGTAGCGGAGCGGGTGAAGCCCTTACTTGGTGACGGAGTGGATCTGTGGGACTTGGTCGGGATCGAGGAATGCATATGCGGCGCCGCTGAAGGTTGTGCCGATGTCGAAAGCGAGCACAAGTTTTCGGGAGGTGCCACTATAGGGTGTGCGGTTCATAGGGAAATAGCGACGGTGTTGATTGCCCACAAGCCCGAGGATTTACGTATATTTCTCGGGACCCGCCACACTTTTGGTGTGAAAGTGAATTGTCGAGCGAGTTCGCACGTGCGAGCTTCAGGCACCTTCTGAAGATCGCTCGTGTCCCCTCGGGTGCATGGGTCAAGTAAATGTAATACATAACAACCTAGAAAGCCGAATTGAAACCACTATAGCCAGAGACGACCCTCGGGTCGCTGCGGCTTTTCTCTGCATGATGGGCCGTCGTAGACAACGGTTGCGTCGCTGCTGCGATCCGAGGAATATAAGTCAGCTTGGGGTATTAATATATCCAACGCGGGGAGGCACCTTTTCTCAACCCCCTATGTCCACAGCAGATAAGTCAGTAAAAACGGTTAAACCAGTATCACCCATGATCACCCACAGTATTAGAGTCAATCCAGCGGATCTGTGCCTTCAGTTCCGTAAGGCCCACCAGTAGTACCACATCGTAGCACCGCAAATAACACGTCCCTGATCTCCCCGGCTGGGACGTGTACGGCGCTGCGGAAAGATCAGCCACGATGTGGCACAGGGTTTCAAACTTGTCTGTTGGATTATGAGCCTCGAATACTGGACTTGAGGAATAAAGGTCACACCTCGTTCTATGTCCATCCAGCGAGGCTCCCTTTGATTCCCATCATACTTGACGATTCGCGCTGTCACGTCCATTGCTGGACCTCCCTCACGCACCGTGTACATGCGTTTGCGTATTTCTTGGCTCTCCATAACCTTGGTGCCCTGGATTTCCATCACACTCGTACCGATAAGCTAGGTGAACTGAACGGGAACAACTCTGTTCCAAACCTTGGAAAACATGGTCGCAAAAGCACCAGGGAGACGCCTGTCTCCGACAAGGTTTATGTACGATTGGTGCTCACGTTCGATGTGCTCTGGGTCAAAGGGCCTATAGTTGATAGTGCATGGGGTGCCATACGTGAACTTCGATATTCGCCCCGTAACAATGCGATCGACGTAGAACAACACAGCTCCGACTGCGACTGCTTTGTCCCTTGGTGCAAACCATTACGCGGGGTCCCGACAAGAGGATAAGTCACTTACGTCTGTGTGTCTGGCTTGAAGAACTTCAGGCCGAGATCCGAAAGCCGCTCATTGAGTTGCCTGGCCAGCCATGGACTAGATGCAAACCCCCCGACGAAGAAGGCGAACTATACATGCACCTTTAGCCGAAGAGGCAAAGACATTCCCGATTCACGAACAGAGTTCATGGAAAGAATTTCCGTGAAGTTCTCTCTGATCGAATCCACTGTGCACTGGATCGAAGGTTCGAAGAACCCTGACACTTGTTTCCTGTGTGTGTAGAGATATCAGTGCCAATGGATTGAAAGTATAAGAGGTGATTACCCCGTCAGCATCAGTCTTCCCGACTTAATCCCGTGCTTGGGGTCATTGTCCCTAGGGGAGCCGAATTTGATGTACTGTGGTCCCGCGTCGTCGGAAAACACCCTCTTCGAGCCTTCGTCAAACTTTTGGGAAAAAGCTAAAAGATCTTCAGAGGTATTAAACTTCGAGGTTTTCAGTTTCTCTAGTTGTGGTTCAACAGGGTGTGTAACGGGGAAGTAATGCACGGGCCAACCTTTGACCATCTCCCTTGCCCGTGCCGTAACGAACTCTCCGCCCTGTAGCAAGCCTTGCGGAGCACCTCAGTGACAGGACAGACGACGGGAAGCGAGAAAACTGACATTTTGGCTGGAATAGCTCTTCGACCCGGAGAGGTCCGTTCTCGAGCACTGTGTATGAACTTATGTCGATGGTTCCGCCCCCCGCATCTACGATCAGAACCTTGTCACCAAGCTACCTTCGTGTCAGACAACACGCAAGTGGGCGATGTCGTGAGTGTTTCCCGACCTTCATATTCTCACCCGCCTGGGTGTGGGTAGCACAAAAGTTGAAACTCGCCTCCCCCTCTGTCACGAAGTGAACTCTAGAATTTGCTTGGGTGTCGGGGACAATTCCCGCTCGGACTGCGGCAGTTCGGAGTTTGCTTTGTTGTGGACCACCCCACCCGTTGGGATGGGTCAAAACGAGCTCAATCTCGTGAGACACCGAGTTCCAGCGGCGCTCTCCGTTCGGATCAGAGGAAACGAAGAGCGCCCTCGTCGAATCGAAGAGATAGCGCATGAAATCGGAGAAGAGATCAATGGTTGTTTTTCCCTTCGGGAGCTCTTTGCTCATCTGTTCCTTCAGTGCTGCAGGCGGCTCCGTGGGCCCCAACATCAGCTTCCACCTGTGGACATGAGCGCCGGCGGAAGAGGAATAGATGGGATCCACGAACCAGCGCATCTGAAGGAGACTTTCATCGTCCTGGAGCCCTGTTCCGTTCTCGACGCCCCGAAATTTACCGTTGCTGTCATAGTACAAGACCGAAGGAACTTTCGTTGACCCCACGTTCGGGTTGTCCAGGTATCTGCCCCCAATTCGCTACTGTTATCAAATAATGGAGTAGCCGCAGGGCTTACTTCGTGACCGAGTGGATTTGTGGGACTTCTCCGGGATCGAGGAACGCGTATGCGGCGCCACTAAATGTTGTGCCAATGTCGAAGGCGAGCACAAGCTTCCGCGAGGTGCCACTATAGGTTGTGCGGTTCATAGGGAAATGACGACAGTGTTGATTCCCCACAAACTCGAGACTGTACATACATTTCTTGGGGCCCGCCACACTTTCCTAAGAAGGCGCTACACTTGTGAAAGCGAATCGCCAAGCGAGTTCACGCATATGGACTCCAGGCCATTCTGAAACAACTCGAGTCCCCTCAGATCCACGGGTCAGGTAAATGGTATCGTACTACATGAAAATCTAGAAGGCCTAATTGACACCATTATAACCAGAAACGACCCTCGAGTCGGTGTGGCTTTTCTCTGATGGGTCGTCGTATACGACATGTGCGTCGCTGCTGTAATCCGAATAAATCCAAGTCAGTTCAGGGTATTAAATGTCCAACGTGAGGAGGCACCTTTTCTCGAGCCCCTACACCCACGCGAACAACGAATAGGTCAGTAAAAGTGGTTTAACCGGCATTACCCACGATTGCGTACAGTATTAGAGTCAATCCAGCGGATTTGCGCCTTCAACTCCGTAAGGCCAACCAGTAGTACCACATCGTAGGACCGAGAATAGCATGGCATCCTTGATCTGACTGGTTTGAACGTGTACGGCGCTGCGGAGATATCCGCCACAACATGGCACAGTGTTTCGAATTTGTCTGTTGGATTGCGACGTGTGAGCACCGAACACAGAGCTTAGACCTACCACGGAATCAAAGTCATACCTCGTTCTACATCTATCCAGCAAGGTTCCTCTTGATCGCCATCGTACTTGACGATTGGTGCTATAACATCGTTTACTGGAGCTCCCTCACCTACCACGTATAGGCTTGTGCGTAATTCCCGGCTCTCCAGAACTTTGGTACCCTAGATTCCCGTGACATCCGTACCCATAAGCAGGGTGAAGTGAATGGGGATATTTCTATTTCAAACCTTGGATAGCATGGTTGTAAAACCATCAGGGAGACGCTTGTACCCTTCGGCATCTTTGAATGCTTTACGCTTGCGTTTGGTGTGCTCCGGGTCATGGGGCCTGTAGATGAAAGTGCATGGGGTGCCGTACGTGAACTTCGATATCCGTCCTGTGACAATGCGGTCGACGTAGAACGAGATTGCTCCGACTGCGACTGCTTTGTTCCTTCGTGCAAGTCAATACGCGGGATTCCAACAAGGGGAGACACTCTCACGTCTGTGCATCCGGCTTGAAGAACTTCAGGCCGAGATCCGAAAGCCGTTCATTGAGTTGTCTGGCCAGCCACGGACTCGAGGCGAACCCCCCAACGAAGAAGGCGAACTACGCATGCATCTTTAGCCGAGGAGGCAAAGACATTCCTGATCACGAACCGAGTTCATGGAAAGGATTTCCGTGAAGTTCTCTCTGATGGAATCCACCGTGGATTGAATTGAAGGTTCGAAGAATCTTGACACTTGCTCCCTGTGCATGCGTAGGGGTATCAGTGCCAATCTGTTGAACACCTGAGCGGCGAATTACCCTGTTAGCATTAGCTTTCCTAACTTGATCCCGTGTTTGGGGTCGTTGTCCCTCGGAGAACCAAACTTGATGTACTGCGATCCCGTGTCGTCAGAAAACACCCTCTTCAAGCCTTCGTCAAACTTTTGGGCAAAGGCTGAAAGGTCCTCAGAGGTATTAAACTTTGAGGTTTTCAGTTTCTCTACTCGTGATTGAACAAGGCGTGTAATGGGAAGTGGTGCTGGGACCAACCTTTGACCATCTCCCTTGCCCTCGCCGTAACGAATTCTCCGCCCTGCAGCAAGCCTTGCGGGAGTACTTCAATGATAGGACAGACAACGGGAGGCGAAAAAAACTGACATGTTGGCTGGAATAGCTCTTCGACCCGGAGAGGTCCGTTCTCGAGCACCGTGTATGAACTTATGTCGATGGTTCCGCCCCCTGCATCGACGATCAGAACCTTGTCACCAAGCTATCGTCACATGTCAGACACCATACAAGTGGGCGGTAATGTGTGTGCTGTCAGACCTTCATGTCCTCGCCCGCCTGGGTGTGGGTGGCACAAAAGTTGAAACTCGCCTCCCCCTCTGTCACGAAGTGGACTCTAGCATCCGCTTGGGCGTCGGGGACAATTCCCGCTCGGACGGCGGCAGTCCGGAGTTTGCTTTGTTGCGGACCACCCCACCCGTTGGGATGCGTCAGTACGAGCTCAATCTCGTGAGATACCGCGTTCCAGCGACGCTCCCCGTTCGGATCGGAGGAAATGAAGAGCGACTTTGTCGAATCGAAGAGATAGCGCATGAAATCGGAGAAGAGATCGATTGTTGTCTTTCCTTTCGGGAACTCTTTGCTCATCTGTTCCTTCAGTGCTGCAGGTGGCTCCGTGGGCCCCAACATCAACTTCCACCTGTAGACGTGAGCGTCGGCGGAAGGGGGATATATGAGATTCACGGACCAGCGCATCTGAATGAGATCCTCATCGTCCTGGAGTCCTGTCCCATTCTCAACGCCCCTAAATTTACCGTTTCGGTCATAGTACAAAATTGAGGGAACCTTCGCTGACCCCACGTTCGGGTTGTCCAGGTATCTGCCTCTATTCCATCACTGCTGTCAAATAGCAGAGTGGCAATGGACTTACTTGGTGACGGAGTGGACTTGCGGGACTTGGCCGGGGTCCAGGAATGCATATGCGGCGCCACTGAAGGTTGTGCCGATATCGAAAGCGAGCACGAGTTTCCGTGAGGTGCCACTATAAGGTTTGCGGTTCATCGGGAATCGGTGACAGCGCCGTACAATCCCAAGACTGCATGTATATTCCCCGGGGTCCGCCACACCTTCCTAAAGCGGCACCACCCTCTCGTTGGGAAAGAGCGCGTCCACAACGTGTGGATTAAACGCTCAAGTGTGATTCGCCTGCCACTTCGAAGCCTGGGAACGGCGCTATGTTCCGTTCCTTCACCTCTCTCCGTCTTCCAGACCTCTCCACTCTGTTCGGCGACGACGACATGCACTTGACACCCGAAGGACTGTCGATACAATCCAAAGAACCTCTCCCGGTCTTGAGGGAGGGATTCGAAGAAGGCGGGACACGATGGAGAGCGACAGAAAGTGTGGCGGAAAGGCTGAGGACAAAAATTGGGGGATCTGAAGGAGTCGAGATGCGGTGGAGGGCGATAGAGACTGTGGAAGAAAGGCAGAAGGCGAAACTGGACGCCCAGAAGGATGAAATCCTCAAGCTGAGGGCGAGGAAAGATAGGTATGAACGGAAGTACGAAGAGGCCCGGGAGCGGATCGCGGAGTTGGAACACGAGATCGGCAAGGCATCTATGGCCCACCAGGAGGCTTTGAAGAGGCGAGACCGGCATATCCGAGCGATGACAGACAAGCTCACGCAAACCGAGGAACTACTAGCGATGAGGTCAGAAGAACTCTCCGTGGCGCAGTCTTTCTTATCGACGACAGACCGTCTATCCGAGACAGAGGTTCTGGGCGTCGTCCGTGACCTGAACGAGAACATATTCCAAGTTGCGGCCAACTTGACCGAGGAATGGGAAAAGTTAAGGGACAGCAAGACCACCGTACCCAGAGAGGATATTGATTCCTTCTCTCACCACTATGGACCCGCCCTCATCCAGCGAGCGATTAGCCGGAAACCCACAGCTGTGACCTTCTTGATTCAGTCGTGTCTCTGCGACCTCGTAACGGGAATCACATCGCGTTGGCATCATGACCAGAAGCTGGCCGTGCTGGAGTCCCTTTACGAAAACTTATCCGCCTCTGGTGAGTACACATTGCACATGGTCAGTGAAATACGACCAACACATTCCAGAGGAACAAGCGATCTCGGCTAGATGGAGGTCCCTGGCCCATCGTTACCTCCCCCAACCGTCACCCGACCCCTCTGCTTCGGTGGTGGAGAACGTCGGAGACATCCTATGGATCACGGGATCATTCTCGTCCCCTCGGCGCTCAGCTGCTTTCGCGAAAACGGTAGCACTCAAGGGAATAGAAACCATCACCCAACTTGCGCTGCGCTTAGAGTTGGCATTCATGGTGGAGGTCGCATCCAGCGACATGTCCCTTCTATTCGAACCTCCGCGCACCGTGTTCGACAAAGCGAGAATGACCAACGAGTTTGGGCCCGACAGGGCTCCCGCTACCAGGAGCCGGGATAAAATCGCAGGGACAATAGAAGTGGGCGTCAGGAAGAGTGTGGGTGGGAAGCAGGGCGAAGGTCGACGCACGGAAGTTTTATTGAGGGCGAAAGTCGTTTTGGAAAAGGACGTCGCAGACTCGTAGTGTGGCGGGAGATGACCCATACCGGGACCGGGTTCTGGAATTGGGTTACCGCAGTCGACTCCAAGGAGTCCACCCTCCCTCAATGCCCAGATACCTCCACCAACAAATCACTTCCCCGCAGAGAGGGTGAAGAGTGACCATGACCCTGGTATCACATCCCATTGTTGTACTTCTTTCTCTACAGTAACTTCCGTTACTGCTTTTTTCTATATTCCGCCAGACCTCTCCACAGCTCAACAATCGCCCACGGCCGCTTAGAGTCTTAGCATGCTCGAATGTATTTGTATTTCACGTCGATTCATCCACCCCAATTCACAATGTTTCTTGAGTCGTCTTGCAGCAGGCCGTTGACCAATGGTGAGAATGAACACATAATGTCATATTGGAGGCGAGATGCAACCAATTCAGTAAGCCAAATCATCCCGAGCACATCAGCTGGAGACGCCCCCCGCGATCCTCTCCGAGGGGTTGTCGTAGATAACCACAGCATCGCTCCTAAAAACCGGTTCAGTCTGGGAGGAGAAATACAGAAAATGGTACTACATACCGTCTCTCTGTCTTCTATAGATTCACGCACGTGGAAGTCAGGTGGGGTAAATCAATCCTCGTGGAAGGATATGTGCACGTACGGTTATGGAGTCAATCCACCTGACCTGTGCCTTGAGTTCTGTGAGACCCACGAGCAAGATTATTTCATAATCGCGCTGGTAGCACATTTTCCCTGCATTGAACTTTGACGTATACGGGGCGGTGGAGAGGTCGGCTTTGACATAGCACAGCGTTTCGAACTTGTCTTTTTCGCTCTGAGTCCTTTTCACAAAGTATGAGGGCTGGACACTTTACCTTCTTCTACATCCTTCCACTCAGGGGCGACCAGAGTCCCGGTGTATTTGATAATTTCCGAGACGATGTGCTGTGGTGGGGCGCCTTCGGAATACCGGGAGAAGCTATGTCGAATCTCACGATCCTCTAGAACCTTCGCGCCCTGCGGAACAATGAAACTCAATTCGAAAAGCCAAGATCACACATGACGAACCCGCGACAGCATGGTGAAAAAGTGGTCAGGCACGCGTTTCTCCCCCACGGGATCAACATACGACTTATGTACGCGCCGAATGTGCTCTGGACTGGAGGGCTTGTATACGACGTGACAGGGCACACCGTACGTGAATTTCGAGATCCTGCCTGTCACGAAATGGTCGACGTAATATGAAACCGCCCCAACAGCAACAGCTTTGTTTCTGTGCAATAACTGCTGTTGTAGTCTGCCTCGACTATAGGAAGAGATCACTCACGTGTGCACGTCCGATGGCTTGCAAAACTGAAATCCAAGGCCCAAGAGCCGCCTCTCGAGTTGTTCGGACAACCACGGGCTTGTGGCAAAGCCACCGACGAGAAATGCGAACTACTCACGATTAATCACTAGCATTTAACAACGGAAGAGTATACGGACCGAATTAATGGGAAGGCGTTGTTTGAAGTTATCCCTGATAACATCCACAGTGGACTGAATCGACTGTTCGAAGAACCCAGCAACCTGAGTGCTGTGTGCGTGAGAGTTCGGACGCCAATTCGTTAACAGAATGAGTGCGAGTTTACCCAGTCAACGTCAGCCTCCCGGCCTTGACATCGTACTCGGGATCATTGTCCCTCATGGAACCAAATTTAACGTATTGGGGTGCCTGGTCATTCGAAAATACCTTCTTTACCCCATCGTCGAATCTCTCGGAAAACTCTTCCAGGTTCTCGTCGGTGTTTAGTTTGGAACCCTTCAACTTCTCTAGTGGCGAGTCGAGTAATCGGTCTGAGAGTGGAATATCAGAACGGACCTTTGACCATCGCCGTTGCCCTCACTGTGACAAACTCTCCACCTTGGGTCAAGCCTAAAATGAATGCTATCAGATGGAAGAATTCGACATTATGATTGATCCGACTCACACTTTGGCTCATACAACTCTTCGACCTGCAATGGCTGATTGTTAAGAACCCTGTATGTGCTGATATCGATCGTCCCACCGCCTGCATCGACGATCAAAACTTGCTCGCCAGGCTGTAAGTGTATCAAGCGATTGACTCTGGGTAAGGCCGGTGTGACAAACCTTTAAGCTTCTGCCTGCGTGGGTATGTATGGCGCAAAAGCTGAAACTCGCCTCACCCTCGGTCACAAAGTGGACACGAGAGTGTCCGGCAGGGGTATCAGGGACAATCCTCGCTCGGATCGCGGCGGTTCGCAGGTGCGTTTGTTGTGGGCCGCCCCATCCATTGGGATGGGTCAACACTAACTCGACGTTGTCTGAGACAGAGTTCCATCTCAGTTCACCATTCGGCTCCGAGGCCATGAATAGCGCCTTGGTCGAATCGAAGAGGTAGCCCATGAAATCAGCGAATACATCGATGATTGTTTTTCCCTTCGGGAATTCTGTGCTCGTCTGGTCCACCATCGCAGCAGGTAGCCCTGTGGGTGAGAGAATCAACTTCCACCTAGTGTGTCGTCAGCATCTGGCACATGTGAGTATGTCTATGTGTCCCACCATCTCATCTTTAGAAATGCGTCGCTATCCAGGAAATCAACTCCATTCTCAACCCCACAGAATTTGCCGTCGCGATCGTAACACAATATGGAGGGAACCTTTGCGGACCCAGGATTTGGGTTGTTGAGGTACCTATCCCTCGCTCGTCACCAACTGTACCAGACCAGGGACCGGAGATACTCGCCTCGTGACAGATTGGATTTGAGGGACTTCTCCAGGGTCCAACAAGGCGTACGTGGCACCACTGAACGTAGTCCCGATGTCAAGAGCGACAACCAGTTTTCGTGAGTGTCCGAAGTAACGGCCACGTACTGCTTCCATAATGAGAGTTCGATAGGGGTAACGGACGTTGACAGTCGTCCACCGACCAGAGACTTTAAATACTGCCCTGAGCCCGCCACATCTTTCCTTTGTGGGACGGAGGTGAAAGCCTATGCCGTTCAGAATACGCAAAAACGCCGGTCAAAGGGCACAAAATGCCATTTAAAGTGGACAGATAGGCCGTTCAAAGTGCACAAACAATAAATCATATCACACGTACGTAAATCGCTTGGCACGTCTACGATATCTTGTGCTGATCCTGGGAGGAAGGTGCGAGGTCATAGCAGTTTTCGGGTAGGTTGCGCGGCGGGTTTCCCCGCTACTTTTCGATCACTGCTCTTGTCTTCTTACTTCTGCCTTGCTGGACATACAGCACCCTAGCAGATCAGCGGACTACCCCGACTCCTGTGGTGTTGTTGCGGCGCTGTCAAACGCCATAAATGACTTCTATCACCCACGACCACGATAAATTGGCCAAGGAAATCGCTTCGCCTATGCGTGACACGTGGGGTCCGGATGATTCCAGCGAAGATCAGTAGCCGAGTAGCCGCTTCCCGTGCTTCGAGAAACGCGCCACCCGAACCCTCTTCAATGACCATTTGGACGCTCCTCCGATGTCAGCGCTCTCTCCCAATGGGTCGACCCGGTCAGATGCCATCCATCGTGGGTCCCCGGTTCATGCTCCCCTATCCAAGCCACGGGTTCGCGCACGAATTCGGTGGCAGAGCTTAGGAATGATGGCTACAATTTCTTGAGGTCTAGTATACTGAGCTTGGCTTCGTATTTCACAACCTCCTGTACTCTGTTGTGGTGCTCCGATGGCGCTCTGATGTTTATGAAATCTACTCTCCGGCATCTAAGTACAACAGTGAATCTGTTTTCTCTTGAGGAACGGAATTTCCCTTGTGTTGTCACTTCACGCGTTTGACTGTTGGCCAATGGCGAGAATGAACGTACTGTATATTACAATATCGGAGGCGAGACGCAACCGATTTGGTATGCCAAATCATCCTAAACATATCAGACGGAGACGTCCCCTACGATCCTCTCCGAAGGGTTGTCGTAGACAACTACAGCATCACTCCTAAAAACTGAATTCAGCCCGGGGAGAAATTCAGGAAACGGTATTACGGACCGTCTCTCTTTCTTCTAGATTCACGTGCGTGGAAGTTAGGTGAGGTGGATCTGTGCGTGTGGAGTGATCTGTGGACGTACGGTTCTGGAGTCAATCCAACAAACCTGTGCCTTGAGTTCTGTGAGGCCAACGAGCATGATTATTTCATAATCGCGCTGGTAGCAAATTTTTCCTGCAATGAACTTTGATGTATACGGAGCAGCGGAGACGTCGGCTGTGACATAGCATAGTGTTTCGAACTTCCCTTTTCATTTCTAAGCGCTTTTCACGGGTGCCAGGGGATACCAGCACTCTACCTGGTTCTACGTCCTGCCACTCGGGGGCGGCCAGAGTCCCTGTGTATTTGATAATTCTTGGGGAGATATATTGCACTGGGGCGTCCTTGGATGACTGGGAAAAGTTATGTCGAATTTCCTGTTCCTCCAGAACCTTGGTGCCCTGCAGAACAATGAAATTCAATTCGGGAAGCCAAGATTATGCGTTACAGACCTGCGACAACATGGTGTCGAAGTGACCTGGAAGACGTTTCTCCCCCGTAGCATTAGTGTATGTCTTGTGCGCGCGCCGGACATGCTCTGGATTTGAGCGCTTGTATACAACGGTACAGGGCACGCCGTACGTGAACTTCGAGATCCTGCCTGTGACAAAATGGTCAATGTAATATGAAACCGCTCCAATGGCAACGGCTTTGTTGCTGTATAATAATAATTGTTACATCTCCCACTTAAGTACAGGAAGAGGTCACTCACGTATGCATGTCCGACGGTCTGCAAAACTGAAGTCCGAGGTCCAAGAGCCGCCTCTCGAGTTGTTCGGACAACCACGGACTTGTGGCAAAGCCACCGACGAGAAACGCAAACTGCTCATGATTGATTAGCAGCATTTGAGAACATCAGAGTGTACGGACAGAATTAATGGGAAGATGTTGCTTGAAGTTATCCCTGATAGCATCCACAGTGGACTGAATCGACGGTTCGAAGAACCCAGCAACCTGAGTGCTGTGTGCGTGAAAGTTTGGACGCCAATCCGTTAACTGAACGAGTGTGAGTTTACCCAGTCAACGTTAACCTCCCGGCCCTGACTCCGTATTTTGGATCGTTATCCCTCATGGAACCAAATTTGACGTATTGGGGTGCCTGGTTATTCGAAAATACCTTCTTTACCCCATCGTCGAATCTCTCGGAAAACTCTCCCAGGTTCTCAGGAGTGTTCAAATTGGAACTGTTCAGCCTCTCTAGCGGCGAGTTGGGGAATCGGCTTGGGAGCGGAATGTCGGAACGTACCTTTGACCATCGCCGTTGCCCTCGCTGTGACGAACTCTCCACCTTGGACCAAGCCTAAAATGACTGCTATCAGATAGAAGAGTCTGGCATTATGCTTGATCCGACTCACACTTGGGTTCGTACAACTCTTCGACCTGCAACGGTCGATTGCTAAGAACCTTGTAGGTGCTGATATCGATCGTCCCGCCGCCCGCATCGATGATCAACACTTGCTCTCCGACCTGTGAGCGTGTCAAAAATCTGGTTCTGGGTAGCGACAGTGTGACCGACATTAAGGTCTTTACCCACCCGGGTCTGGGTAGCACAGTAGCAGAAACTCGCTTCACCCTCGGTCACAAAGTGGACACGAGAACGTCCGGCAGGGGTATCAGGGACAATCCCCGCTCGGATCGCGGCGGTTCGCAGGTGCGTTTGTTGTGGGCCTCCCCATCCGTTGGGATGGGTCAGCACCAGCTCAACGTTGTCTGAGATGGAGTTCCACCTTAGCTCTCCGTTCGGCTCCGAAGTCTTGAATATCGCCTTTGTCGAATCGAAGAGATAGCCCATGAAATCTGCAAAGACGTCGATGATCGTTTTTCCCTTTGGAGGCTCTGTGCTTGTCTGATCCATCATCGCGGCAGGTAGTCCTGTGGGTGAGAGAATCAACTTCCACCTAGTGTGCCATCAACATATGGTACAGGTGGATATGTCTGTGTCCCACCATCTCATCTTCAGAAATGCGTCGCTATCCAAGAAATCAACCCCATTCTCGACCCCACAGAACTTGCCGTCGCGATCGTAACATAATATGGAGGGAACCTTCGCAGACCCAGGATTCGGATTGTTGAGGTATCTATCTCTCGCTCGTCACCATTTACGCCAGATCAGCGGAGGAGATGCCTGCCTGGTGACAGATTGGATTTGAGGGACTTCGCCAGGGTCCAACAACGCGTAGGTGGCACCACTGAACGTAGTCCCGATGTCGAGAGCGACAACCAGTTTTCGTGAGTGTCCGAAGTAACGCCGGCCATGTACTGCTTCCATGAATGAGAGTTTGATAGGGGCAATAGACAGCGTTGGCCATCGTTCACCGACCAGAGACTTTAAATACTGCCAGGCTGAGCCCGCCGCACCTTTCCTTTGTGGGACGGAGGTGAAAGCCTATGCCATTCAGAATGCACAAAACGCCGTTCAAAGTGCGCAAACTCACATCACACGTACGTAAATCGCTTGGCACGTCCAAAATATATTGTGCTGATCCTGGGAGGAAGGCGCGAGGTCGTGGCAGTTTTCGGACAGGTTCAACAACTGGCGCGGCCGGTTTTTCCTCTACTTTTCGATGATTCCTGTCTTTTTTCATCCCCCTTGCTGAGTATCCAGCACCCCAGAAAGTCAGCGGACTGGCCCTACTCCTGTGGTGCCGCCACAACACCGTCAATCGCCGTGGATTACTTCTATCACCCCGACTACGATAAATTGACCAAAGAAACCGTTTTGCCCATGCGTGGTGTTCGGGTGACCCCAGCGAACGTAAGTCAACCGCCTCCGGCGCTTCGAGAAACGCGTCACTATCTCCACTTGAGTTTGAACCCTCTTCAATGACCGTTTTGAGGTTCTTCTACTCCGCAGATGTCAGCGTTACCACCCAATGGGCCGACTCGGTCAGATGCCATTCATCATAAGTCCCAGTTCACGTTCTCCCGTTCAAGCTATGGGTCCATGCATGAATTTAGTGGTAGAGCTGGGGAATGCGCCGCTGATGAATGGCCACAACTTCTGAGGTCTAAAATCTTGTATTTCACAATCTTATGTGCTCTCCGGTATTGACAACAGCGGAAATATGTTTTATTCTGGTGAACAGAGTTTCCCTCAAGTCATCGCTTCATGTGTTTGACCGTTGACTAGTGGTGAGGACGATCGTATATTGCAATATTGGGAGCGGGACATAACCGATTTAGAAAACCAAATCATCCTGAGCATATCAACTGGAGATGCCCCCGACAATCCTCTCCGAGGGGTTGTCGTAGACAACTACAGCATCGCTCCTAAAAACTGGGCTCAGTCCGGGGAGGAGAAACTTGGAAATGGTACTACGGACCGTCTCTCTGTCTCCTAAACGCGCGCGCGGAAGTTAGGTAAGGTGGATCCGTGCGCGTGGAGTGGTGTGTGGACGTACGGTTCTGGAGTCGACCCAACAAACCTGTGCCTTGAGTTCTGTGAGGCCAACGAGCAAGATTATCTCATAATCGCGCTGGTAGCACGTTTTGCCTCCAATGAACTTCGAAGTATACGGGGCGGTGGAGACGTCGGCTTTGACATAGCACAGCGTTTCGAAATTCCCTTTTCATTTCTAAGCGCTTTTCACGGGTACCAGGGGATACTAAACACTCTACCTGGTTCTACGTCCTGCCGCTCGGGGGCAACCAGAGTCCCCGTGTATTTGACAATTCTCGGGGAGATGTGTTGGGCCGGGGCATCCTCGGTGGACCGGGAGAAGCCATGCCGAATTTCCCGTTCCTCAAGAACCTTGGTACCCTGCACAAAAATGAAATTCAATTCAATTCGAGAAGTCAAGATTATGCGTTACAGACCCGCGACAGCATAGTGTCGAAATGGCCTGGAACACATTTATCCCCCACGGCATCAATGAATGTCTTGTGTGCGCGCTGGGCGTGCTCTGGATCGGAGGGCTTGTACCGGGTGCTACAGGGCACACCGTACGTGAACTTCGAGATCCTGCCCGTAACAAAGCGGTCAACGAAATACGAAACCGCCCCGATGGCAACGGCTTTGTTCCTGTGTAGTAAAGCGCTGTTATACTTAAACTTGACTACGGGAAGAGATCACTCACGTATGCATATCCGACGGTCTGCAAAACTGAAGGCCGAGGCCCGCGAGCCGCTTCTCGAGCTGTTCAGATAACCACGGACTTGTGGCAAAACCGCCGACGAGAAATGCGAACTGTTCATGATTGATTAGGAGTGGTAGCTAAGAAGATTACGGTGCACGGACCGAACTAATGGGAAGGCGTTGCTTGAAGTTGTCCCTGATAGAGTCCACAGTGGACTGAATTGACGGTTCGAAGAACCCAGCAACCTGAGTACTGTATGTGTGGTGGAGGTTTGGGTACCAATCCGCCAACAGAGCGAGTGCGAATTTACCCAGTCAACGTTAACCTCCCGGCCTTGATCCCATGCTTTGAATCGTTATCCCTCATGGAGCCGAATCTGACGTATTGGGGTGCCTGGTTATCCGAAAATACCTTCTTTACCCCATCGTCGAACCTCTGGGAAAATTCTGCTAGGTTATCGGGTTTGTTCAATCTGGAACCCCTCAAGTTCTCTAACTGCGAGTTGAGGAATCGTCCTGGGAGATGAATGTCGGAACGTACCTTTGACCATTGCCGTTGCTCTCGCCGTGACGAACTCTCCGCCTTGGACCAAACCTAAGAAGAATGGTATCAAACTGAAAAAACCCACCACCATTATTGATCCGACTCACACTTGGGTTCGTATAACTCTTCGACCTGTAGCGGTCGATTGTTGAGAACCTTGTAGGTGCTGATATCGATCGTCCCGCCGCCCGCATCGATGATCAACACTTGCTCTCCGACCTATAAGTGTATAAAAAATATGGTTCTGGGTAGCGACAGTGTGACCGACACTAAGGTATCTACCCGCCAGGGTCTGTGTAGCACAGAAGCAAAAACTCGCCTCACCCTCGGTCACAAAGTGGACACGAGAACGTCCGGCAGGGGTATCAGGGACGATCCCCGCTCGAATCGCGGCGGTTCGCAGGTGCGTTTGTTGTGGGCCTCCCCATCCGTTGGGGTGACTCAGCACCAACTCGACACTGTTTGAGATGGAGTTCCATCTCAGTTCACCATTCGGCTCCGAAGTCTTGAATAACGCCTTGGCCGAATCGAAGAGATATCGCATAAAATCAGCGAAGACGTCGATGATCGTTTTTCCCTTTGGGAGTTTTGTGCTCATCTGATCCGTCATCGCAGCGGGTAGCTCCGTGGGTGAGAGGATCAACTTCCACCTAGCGTGCTGTCAATATCTGGCGCAGGTGAATATGCATGTGTCCCACCATTTCATCTTCAGAAATTTATCGTTATCCAGGAAATCAACTCCATTCTCAACCCCGCGGAACTTCCCACTGCGGTCGTAATATAATATAGAGGGAACCTTTGCGGACCCAGGATTCGGATTGTTAAGGTATCTATCCCCTGCTCGTCACCATCTGTGCCAGATCAGGGATTGGAGGAGAGGCTTGCCTCGTGACAGATTGGATTTGAGGGACTTCGCCGGGATCCAACAGGGCATAAGCGGCACCACTGAATGTAGTCCCGATATCGAGAGCAACGACGAGCTTTCGTGAAGATCCGGAGTAATGGGCGCGGGCTGCTTCCATGATGAGAGTCAGACAACGACAACTGATAGCCTATGTTTTAAATCATTCACCGACCAGAGACTTTGAGTTTCCGTGGGCCAGCCACACATTTCCTTTACAGGACAGGGGCGAAAGCTCGTCACACAGGCGCCAGCCACACTTTTCTTTGCATGGCAGAGATGAAATGCCGTGACAGAAGCCAGCACATATCAGTGTGATCCCATCAAGGACGAGCAAAACGGACTGAGCCCCCAGATATTTGTCCCTCACAGGGTTGCCCCTGAACCACGATCCACCAACTGCACTATGAGTGAAAACTCTACGGTCAACTCCCACCCCTCAATCACCCCCACCGGCTCCCCCCCTCTGCCACCTAAGGATGAGGTTGAACCGTCGATGGTGACCCCGGATAAGCGAGCCCCGACACCCAGACCGTCCGGAGGATCAGAAGAGACGAAGGTGAGGAGAGATACTGAAAGACCGAAGGATGAAAGGAGAGACGCTGAAAGATCGACTCGGGATGAGAGGGAAACCGAAAGATCGAGGGATGAAAGGAAAAGACCTGAAAGACCGAGGGAGGAGAGGAGAGATGCAGAAAGATCGGAGGAGATGATCAGGCGATTGCGGAAAGAGGTGGGGGACTTGAAAGTGCTGGTTAACAGGGAGAGGGCCAGCGTGGTGAGGCTGAGAGGGGAGGGAGAGAAACTGATAGGGAAGTGCAGGCACAGGGAGGACATTATCGCAAGGTTGGAACAAGACATTAAGGAGATCCATCACTCCTACCAGGGGGCCCTGCATGAAGAGGTTCGACGTACCCAAGCAGTGGAAGAACGGTTGAAAAAGTCCGAGGAACTGTTGGCAACGAGGTCGGCGGAGCTCTCCGTGGCGCACACTTTCTTATCCACGACGGACCGCCTATCTGAGTCGGAGGTGCTGAGCATCGTCCGCGATCTGAATGAAAACATCTACCAGGTCGCGGTCAACCTAACCGAGGAATGGGAGAAATTGGAGCCGCCGGAGGCCACCAACCGAATGGATGTCGATCCCGCCTCTCAACCCCCCGTCCCCATCCTCGTCCAGCTAACTCGCAACCGGGACCTCACGGGTTTGACCCTATGGCTTCAGCTGTGTCTCTGTAGGCGGGCAGTGGAGATGACTTCGAGCTGGGGTCAGCACGAGAAATTTGCCGTCCTCGACGACGTTTATGAACGGCTATCCACCTCAGGTGAGCATCACAGCGTCGATCCCCAGGTACTACATCTGTCACTGACACGTCATAGAGGGACAAGCGATCTCAGCCAGATGGAGGTCGTTGACCCACACTTACCTCTCCCGACCACTGCCTGATCCCACCGCGTGGGTGGAGCAACTGGCGGGTGTCCTTGACGAAACAGGATCCTTCTCCTCTACTCAACCGTCACTCGAATTCGTTCGAAATGTGGGGCTCAAGGGAATAGAAACGATCATTCAGCTTGCCATACGCTTGGAGCACGCGTTCATGGTAGAGGTCACATCCAGCGACATGTCCCTTCTTTTCGAAGCCCCAGATACAGTGTTCGATGACACGAGGATGGCGAACGAGTTGGGATCCGATAACGCTCCCGTCCCTGGAGGACTCAAAGACAAGATTGCGGGGACGATGGAGGTGGGGGTCGAGAAGAGGATAAGTGGCGGGGGACCAGGTAAAATTGGGCGTGCAAAAATCTTGTTAAAGACCAAAGTGGTTTTGGAGAAGGACCTCGTATAAAATGGAGAGATGTGGTTGTCGGAAACTTTGCAACGAAATAGAACGAACAGGTGTATTTCTCGATGTCAATGACATTCAGTGGGTCGGAAATTGACGCTCCTCAGTGCACGTCTGTTGCTTCTACTTGCACATATACGGGATTTGAACTGGGTGGGACCGCTGGACGCACCGGCGGGTGTTTAGGTTTGTTATATTTTAGCGATCTCTGCTTGATTCGATCTTGGAGGAACAGGTTCAAGGACCCCGTCATCCAGATCCCTCTCATCACTCATATCCTCTCCGTTCAGACCGTGCTGGCCACGATTAGCTATGAAACTGTATTGTCCAAGTGGTCACATTGTCACCAGCCATTTGTCCATCCACTTGCCAAACCCGCTCTCGCTGCCCTCTGCTGATCTGCAACGCGCACTCCTGCCAGTCACGCTTTCGCCGGAGATAACAACACTCGACCTCTACTCGGTATGGTTTTGACTCATCACAGACACAACCGCCACTCGCTCCGAAGTCTTTCATGGCCGTGGGGGGAGCGTCACCACAAACTGTTTCGGGAGTACGGACAGATGTCGCGTCGGTTGGCTCGGGGATTGGCGTTGTCGCTGTGGACGGGTATGTTAACGGTTGAAGTTCTTTTTTCCCTCTCGCTAGCCTCACTCTCGACCCTCTTCGGCGCATTGAACATCCCCTTCCCCCCACCTCAGTGTGATCCTCCACAACCGTGTACATATCGATAATAGATCCCATTCACCCGCGCTCCCTCCACGCTTACCTCGATCACGGTCGCGGGCAGCCCGCAGATGTTCGTCGGGACCTTGGCATTTACCTCGATGGTCCTGCACAGTCACTGTATATTTTCAGTATGCCAAATCTTGTTTGCAATCTGTTTGTTGTTCCCAGACCGTTTAACTTGGAAGGTGATCCACGTCCTCCATACGGAAGATCTCGATTCGTACGGTATGTGTAGAAACGTCGTGCCGAAGTTGCGAAGACGCCCGCTTCAAATCGAAAGGATACTGGCGTAGGTAATCGCCCAGAGCACTCAGCCATAAAACATTGGCATATTTCATACATGTAAAGGACTGGTATGGAGAACCGGCGCGAGAGCTTGAGCGGAAAGAACCCGCGCTGAGCGCTGAGCGCTAATCATCCGCTATCGCACCATCACCTACGCTGATACAACACTGAGATGGACGACATACGAGGCTCGCTCTCCAAAATGAAGAAGAAAGCCAAGCACCTACTGGCAGGGAAAAAACGCAAACCGGACGGAGCGGCGACCAACCCCGGTGAGGAGGGGGCTGGCTCAGCGAGTTCGGTTCCGCAACCAGAACCTCACATCGTAATGGGCGGAAGTTACGACGGAGAAGGGGATAGAGCCGACGCAGCTGGAGAACCAGTTTTTTCGACGGACCAACCCCCCCAGCCAGATGGACCGGAATCTGTACCAGCGCATGGGAGCGATGACGGTCAAGAAGGGGGAGAGCCAGGCGTTGATGGAGGGGAAGCCGGCCAGATGGATTCGTACGCACACCCAGACGCCGAGGCTGCCGCGGGAAGAGGGCACAGTGGAGAGCTCGAGGGAGTCCATCCCTCTCCGTCCGCTCCTTCGATCTCCCACGACGGGGAGTCCGACGGTACGTGGACGTGGTCGTTTTGATCGCCGCCTCTCATTATTCCTTCTCACATGCAGATACCTCCGTCCTTTCCGACTATGGACCAGAAGCTATCCGTCCCGGTGAGACCTTCGAACCGAACGCCACCGCGGATGAGAAGAAATCGGACTGTGCCACGTCCGAATTACTTCGTGGGGTGAGAGACTCCGCAGGTGCCCCCGGTCCGCTCAAATCTGTCGCGGGATATCTCTGCTTCATTCTCGACAATTGCCAGGTGTGACCTCCCTCCCGCACATCCGATTCTCAATGCTTACGGTCGTTCTAGCGAACGGAGGTGAATGAACATGCCATAGAATTGTTGGCGCTCAGGGTCAAAAAGGTTTCTGAACTGCTCTCCGGTCCTATCCTTCCGGGTAACATCAATGAGGGGGAGAGGACAAAGGAGCTGGAAGGGTGAGTCCATATTCTCCAAGATCGAGGGCCAGGTCTGACGCACGTCGGGGATTGTCAGGAAATTGGAAGAGATTGGCCAAGCTATGGGCTCGGTGGCAACCCAGGAGGGCCTCGTGCTTTTCCTCGGAATCCCCAAGAACGCACAGGAGGTTAATGGTTTGGTGGAAGATGTTCGCGATGCCTTAATGGACTACCAGGTTTGGTTTCCCAAAAGAATAACTCTCGTCGGAGCTGACATATGCTCAGGCTTCGTTGCGACAAGACATCAACAAAGAAAACTTTCAACAGATTGTGAGTCATACTCTCCTATGGCCCTGGCCTCTGTGGTAACCTGAAAATAGGGAGATTCGGATCGTCGTCTCCTAGAAAGCATGCGTCCCGCAAATGGGGCAGGGTATCGTTCTGGGAACAGGCAGGGATGCCTCAGGGGAACTAGGGCAGATGTCCTCCTGCAGCTCGAACATTGGCTGAAGGACGAGCAGGACCACCGTGTGTTCTGGCTGAATGGCCTCGCGGGGACCGGGAAGTCGACCATTGCCCAGACGTTTGCCGAGACTTGCTTCACGGATGGAAAGCTTGGGGCGAGTTTCTTTTGCTCACGAGGTTTTGAGGATAGAAGCAGTCTCCAAACAATCTTTCCAACCCTTGCCTTTCAGCTTGCCTACCGGTACCTCCCATTTCGAGAGGAGCTGCTTCAAGTTCTGGGGGCCAATCCCAGTATTGCACAGGAGTCCCTTTGTTCCCAAATGGAGAGAATCATCATTGGCCCATTAAAAACCAGCTGTATCCGGACACTTATCATCATTGATGCCCTTGATGAATGCAAGGATGAAGAACCTGCCTCTGCCCTTCTTTCTGTGCTCTCCCGTTATGTGGATAAGACCCCCAATATCAAGTTCTTTATCACTGGTCGCCCAGAGCCTCGGATCCGGTCTGGGTTTCGTCTCAAGTCACTCCAACCCATCACAGAAGTTCTAAGGCTGCATGATGTCAAACGTTCCTCAGTGGATAGTGACATCAAGCTGTTCTTCAGGACTTGGTTGGCTGAAATTGCCAAAGCCCGGAGTGACTGCAACCTCACAGAAGATTGGCCAAACCCATCAGACATCAATGTTCTCTGCAAAAAGGCAGCAGGATTCTTCATCTATGCTTCAACAGTTGTCAAATTCATTGCACTCAAGAATCGTACACCCACTGAACAGCTAGACCGGATCATCTCTCTCCCACAAGATACCACTTGTGAAGGAAGGTTTGGGATTGACCTCCTTTACATCCAAGTCCTGGAGCAGGCAGTTGATGACATGGACACAGATGCCAATGAAATCTACTCCCGTTTCAGGACCACAGTTGGAGCAGTGTTGCTTGTGCTTAACCCCCTTTCAATGAAGGCACTTTCAGAGCTACTAAGAGTGTCTAACATCTCTACCACCCTCCGCTCCCTCCATTCCCTCCTCCTTGTCCCTGAGGGTACAGAAGACCCCATTCAAGCCTTCCATAAGTCATTCCCTGACTTCCTCATGGATCCAGTTCGGTGCAAGAATAAACAGTTCTTTGTGGAGCCTGCAGTTCATCATACAGAAGTTCTGCTTTCCTGCCTCAACCTGATGGGAGAAAGGCTGAAGAGAAACATTTGCAACCTGGATGACTGTGCTGTTCTCAGTGGGGTCACAGACCTTTCTACTTACAAGAAGGTTCACATTGGAGAAGCTCTGGAATATGCATGTAAATTCTGGTCAAAACACCTCCTGATGGTCCCTAGCAGCAGCTCTCATGTTGGGGAAGTGCAGAAAGCAATTGAGGAGTTCTTCACAAGACATTTGCTGTATTGGATTGAGGTCCTTGCTCTCACAGGGAACCTTGGTGTTGGAGTTCATGCCATCAATGATGTTGAGCAATGGTATACTTTGGTAAGTGCTGTGCAGACTATTTTCTGAGACCTATGTTTATGTTCCCTATTCAGGCAGGTGGCTCATGTATGTGGACAAATGATAGCCAGCGATTACTTTTGGAACATTTTGATATGATCCATGACTCTCCTTCCCAATTATACCATTCAGCCCTCCCATTTTCCCCATCCTCATCTTGGCTCCATAAGTCCTACAGCCCAGAGTTCTTGCAAGTGGCTAAGGTTGTCAAAGGTCTCTCAGCAGAATGGGGGATGTGTTCCCGCACAGTTCTGTTGAATTACATTCTATGGTCCCTTTCATGCTGGAAAAACACCATTGCAGTTGGGTCTAACAGCAGGGACATCCTCATCCTTGATGCAATCACAGGAAGCCAGACAGCTGTCCTTCCTGGGCACATAGCTGATGTGAGATCTGTCACCTTCTCATCAGATGGGATATCACTTGTATCTGGAAGCTCTGACAAAACTGTCAAGCTCTGGGATGTGCAGACTGGTGGTGTTGTCAGGACATTTCATGGCCACACTGATGGGGTTCTCTCTGTTTCAATCTCAGCAGACCACACTACAATTGCATCAGGATCTGAGGACCATACACTTCGTCTGTGGGACATTCAGAGAGGGGAGTGTCATCAAATCATAGAGCACCAGGAAATTGTGTATCATGCTAATTTCTCCCCCACAAACCATCGGTGTCTCATATCTGTATCTGGTAGAACCATTCAGCAGTGGGACACTAATGGCCACAAAGTTGGACCCACATACAATGGCCGCCGCATTGCCCTCTCACCAGATGGCACCTGGTTCATTTCACATACAAGGGATGATGTCACAATTCACAACATCAATTCTGGACTTGCTGTGGCAAATTTTCACCTGCCCAATAATCATGTTGTCTTCTGTTTCTCCCCTGATTACAAGTTTGTGGCTACTTCTGCTCCTGGTTACAATATCTGTGTTTTGGATATCACTGGCTTAGACCCTCACCTTGTTGAGACCTTCATTGGCCATACCAACACTATTTCCTCCCTTACATTTTCCTCCCCTTCTACCCTTATCTCAGCATCTTATGATAGATCAGTCAAGTTCTGGCAGATTGGTACCTCATCAACAGGCCCAATTGTGCCTAATCCAGAGTCCACACCCCTCACCTTAGCCCCAACCAAGTCTACTGCTCTGGGGGCAAAAAATGGGTTCATTATTCCCAGTGATTTACCAGATGGGGTGGTACAGACCTGGGGTATCTTTACTGGCCTCCACAAGAGATCCTTCCAAATCACAGCTGAAGACTCCCATACAAGCAACATCCAGCTGATTGACAATAAATTGATCTTTGTTTGGTACACAGATGAGAAGATCAACATCTGGGATGCTGAGAAAGGGGAACCCCTCCAGACAATCAATGCACCTGGAGGTAGTGTTGAGGACCTCAAGGTATCAGGGGATGGGACTAAGATTTTCTGCATGTGTGAGGAATCCATTCAAGCATGGGATATCTGGACAGGAGAGACTGTGGGCAGGATAACTGCCCAGGAGTTTGCTTTATATTCTCCAGGTAATGGGATAGGTGGTCAGAGAGTGATATTCCGGGGAATAGAGGGGTCAAAAATTTGGGTTATTATTTGGGGGCGGAAGGATAGCTATAATGGGGGATGTGACTTTGGGATTCCAGGCTCACCCCCTGTCCTGCTCTCAAGGGACAAAGGCCCCCCACACATGCTCCACCTCAATGATAACAGGGTGTGGGAAAGCAAAATGGCCAGGATGAAGGATACAGTCACTGGGAAGGTAGTTGTTCAGCTACCTAAGAGATTTGGGGAGGCAATCCATGCACAGTGGGATGGCCATTATCTTGTTGTTTCTTTTAAGGCAAAAGAGGCAGTGATTCTTGACTTCAGCCATGTATCTCTCTAGTAGGCCTGCATGTAGAACATGTATTCTCTTTACTTATGCCTCAAGCTCTTTGTACTAAATATTTCATTGTTTGCCAAATGCAGCATTCATACTCATGCTGTACAACTAGCTGATAGATTCAGAGGGGTTATCCATAAAATATATGCATGTGATAAACAAATTATGTGATCACTAAGGTAAAACCCCACAGAAGTGAGGGTCCACATTCATGATAATGTGTTCAGAGCAGGAAGACCTTGAGCAGAAACAAAAACAAACAAAAAAAGATGAAAACTACATAAACCAGCATCAGAAAATGTGAGTGGTGATCCAAG
>Ga0307513_10001761_pt1 | contig 30827 bp, 35 predicted proteins | sample 15_EM_MG_FD_202174 | JGI IMG/M metagenome (GOLD analysis project Ga0307513, IMG submission 202174) | Populus trichocarpa ectomycorrhiza microbial communities from riparian zone in the Pacific Northwest, United States - 15_EM | ecosystem: Host-associated > Plants > Roots > Unclassified | place... | reverse complement strand
AGTGTGGAAATTAAGTGGAGGGTAGCTAGTATTATCATTTAAATCTTTCTATCGATTAAAAAAGCCTATAACTTCAGGATGACTAATATAGCTCGCCACCCTCTCGCCACCCCATTTTAGAATTTTTGGTCGCCACCTGGCGATCGCCAGGTGGCGAGGCCTGGTGTGGCGAGATGGCGAGGTTGAGCCCACATCACTACCACGGTGCAGAACGCCATCAAAGAACGGCGGCCGATCCCGAGGTCGCGTGACATGGTGACCAACTACCCAAATTTGTCTGTGCATGATCGCTGAAGCGCTGACTTAGCGCTGAAAGCCTGAGTGATCACTGATCGCCTCCTGAAGTTCCTCGCCATTTGCCCACATCAAGTAACCCCCGCCTTCTTTACGCATCTCGCCTTCGCAGACGAATCTGCCTTCTCATTCCTTCCCCATGAATTTATGGACCACAACGAGAAAACAAACCCGACATGACTCGAACCGCACCACAGACGCGCCCTAGCCCTCCAAGCAGACAAACCCACGGAAAATGACAGACGGAACATGGTCACCAAGGGCGGTGGGCAATTGCTGGCGTGGGCAGCAGTACTGTGGGTAGCAACATTAACTTGAATGATTAATCGCGTCCCTCAAGTGCTTTATATAGTTTATATGTATAACTCCTACTCAATTAATGTACTTTTTAAACGACACTTATCACATAAAGACTTAGATATGTAGGAGCGCTCACGGTGCCGTGGACTGCCGTGAGGAAGAACATAGCACGTGCTCCATTTCGGATGTTGCCGCCGTGCAGACGCCGTGCGAGGACGGCGTCTTTTCCAAATCCCAGATTCATTGGGTAATTCGATCGAACCCTTGGTTGTTGGCGTAGGCGTACTCATTGAGCAAGGTGTCGACACAGCGAAATTGGTGGGCTTGAAGGGAGGAAGCTATGAAGAGCATTATCATCAAATCGCCACGCCTAAAACCAAGGCTTCTCCGCCCTCGACCCTTGGCGACGATGGCCAGCAGGATGCGGTGTCGATGCCGTCTTGGTGTGATATCGATGGTGGGTCCAAAGTTTGTGTTGGGCTGCATGCGCCTCATTACAGTACTCGATCGTCGGTGACGGAGGGTTCGATGTCGAAGGCATTATGGATGAGCGAGGTGGATAGAGGGAGTTGTTCGCAAATTCTAATTCTTTTGGGAAGCACAGCCACCCGACGAACGCGCCTTTGTTGATTGTTTGGTTCTATTCTTGTCATACGAGCGTAGATTGTCTTAAAATCACATTTTTCCGAGTGGAATTGATAAGGTCATGAGTGGGTGCACAGGTACAAGTGAATCTCTGAGGCTTAGAGAATTTTGTGCGACGTTGGGACTGGTCAATTTCACATGGATGAAGAACGACACACCTGCCTAAGGCTTCCGGAAATAAACCCATAGATTGAAATTTGGCATCAAATGTGTCGAAGATCGGAACGGAGTGTCTCTCATCTTCTTGTGTGTCGCATCCCTTTCCTATGTGTGTGTCTACTCTTGTCTCTCCCGGGTCCATCTAAATACTGAGGATCCCAGATTATTTTTTCCACCACCTAAACTAATGGCTGATAACTCTGAAAATAAGCGTTTTAAAATAATATCTAAACGGCACTTAGGTAAGGAGCTACACAACAATGAAAGGACGGTTAGGTATCCGTAGAAGATGTACTTAAACTATAATATAATGGTTAAACATTGTCACATTGAACGGTTGGGAAGATGCAAAGAGACAATATATATATATACACACAAAAGTTTTGAACTAGTTTGAAATGAAGATGTCAAAATTGAACAGAACGAAATAAATAGTATGGCACCTACTACTCCCACATTGATTCGAAACTCCTTGAATAAAACTAGTGACTCTTGCTATCACCACCCGAATTTTCCAATATTTCTCTACAGTAGTCCGAGAGTTTTAACTCTGCGAGCATTGGACGTTTCAAGGTGCCCAGCTTTCGCCAGTCGTCTGAAAGCATTTGTATCGTCAGAGGGAAGTCCACAAGCGGGTAAATTATGAACCTACCGGTAGTGAATTCCTGTGTCACAGTGACTGAATCTGCTGTTGGTATGTCGATTTCAGTATAATAGCTAATATAATCTGTGTCGGGAACTCCAGGGCTGACATGCATCGTCGCTTTAGAGTCAGACCGCAGTGGCAAATCAGATGGGACTGTTTCCAAGGCTACTATCTGGCAAATATTCGAGTAAGATGTAGCCTGAGCATTGCCAGAAGATATGGAGAGATTCAAAAATGTGCGAATCCAGTTGCTTTGCTTCTCGCTGTCAGGAATCATTGACCAATAGGAAGCAATTTCAAGGTCCATGCGCTCCGGAGGGGGTGGAGGAACTTTAGGGTTGCCAACGAACTCGAAGCATGCAGTAGGGAGAGCATCATCTGGAAATTCAATTCCTCCTTCTTGCTCGTGGAGGTCGTCAACGTAGAAGCCCCACCGAATGTTACCATCGTGGTGGTGCTCAGTAATCCTAGAGGTAAATTTCTTCTTCTCAACGCTCGTGGTATCTTCATCTGTCTTCGCTTTAGCAACTTTTATTGTTCCCTGAGGGCGCAGTCCAAGGTTCAGGCCTCCTTCTATGCCACGAGTCACACCCGCTTTTGTTGATGTCGTCTTCTTTTCCTCCTTCTCGGACTCTGGGGTTCTCTTGGGGATTTTCCACTTAATGCGGGCATTTTTATGTTGGGAATTGATAGCAACCCTGACATAAAATTGCTTGTATGCCATCTCCATGGTCCACTCAGTGCCAAATGTAAGCCCCATGAGTCGAAGATGACGTGTCGAAAATGGGTCTGGGCTCTGAGGAACTGGTTGTGTCGTCTACAAGATTTAATTAGGCTGTAGTCATTCATGTAGCTATGAAGAACTACCTTTATGGTCAAGCTACCCTCAATTGTAAGAGTTTGAAAGGCGTTTTGGTTGTCACGAACCGGGTATATCTTAGAGACGATGTCGAAGAAAATTTGTGCCGGCTCAGCAATAGTCCCACCAAATGGCTCTCTTGGGTCAATGCCAGGACCTTTGTCGTTGTCTCCTTTATCAGATTCATCCTTGTCTCCCCTGTCTCTTTCTTTTCCTTTCTTTTGCCTACGCTTCTCGTTCTTCTCCCCACCCCCACTGCTAGAGCTGCCTCCCGAGAAACCAGTCAGGCTATCGGCAAGCCTGGGAGTTTGAGCAAGACTAATCACGGTCAGAGGGGTTTTAGCGCTGGATCCGCCATCGGCAAATTTTGAAGCAGTGAAGTAAGTGAGCTCATCAAAATCCCAAACATCTCCGTCGACGTCGACGCCGGCTTTGAACACTGGCATACGATACCACGAGGAGCCTGTTAATAGGATGGAAGAGAATGGGGAAAATATTCTTCCCAGTTCTACTAACAGAGGGGAATTGGCGTCTACCTCTGCCGAGACGAAAACATGAATTTGTTCGAGATAACCAACACCTGATTTAATGAGAGACTCGTCGAATCCGGCATAAACGGCGTATTCGGACTTTTGAATTTGCGACCTATCAAAAATCTCGGAAACTGATGACATATTACTTCTCGCGTGTTTTAACGCATTCTCGGCCGCAATCCAGCATGTTGTGGTTCCTAGCAGCTATTGAGCTGGAAATAAAAAATGATAGGTAATAATATATATGACATACGGAGATTTTGCGACGTGTCGTTTTCAACTGTTCCGGACACAGCATTAGCATGGATTCCTACAAAATGAAAAAGTATCATTGGCACAGGCCTTAATTCAAATAAAGGCCATATGCGAAGCTAGTAGTTCATGATGAGGTTCCATAATGGTTGCGGTACAAGTTGGTGCCATCCATTCCTTCTCCAGCAACATTGAGACGGCAAAAGTAAATATCTTACCTTTTTCTAGAAGTTTTTCAGTTGGCCCTGCCACATATGCATCTTGGTCGACATCACAGAAGGGAGTGGTGCACTGAGGAATAGCAACCACAATGGAATCTCGAAACTCAGCTACAATCAACATCAGTGAGATCAAGACCAGAAAGTAGATATTTTACCTTGGTTGGACGTTTTTTGCAATGCTTGAGCACATGCCTGATGAACCTCTGGGTCTAGGTCATTAAGGAGTGCATTTACAGAGGCCAGGTGAATGGATGGGGTACCATTGGCCTCAGCACCCCGACGATATGAAGTAATGCTAGACTGGATATCGGGATAATAATTGTTGCATTGAAAGCGACGTGAGTACAAATTTCCAAGGTTGTTGAACCAACCTGGAAGGTTAGCATGGCCAGGAGGAGCAGATTCAACTGCTATATGGTGGTGAGATATGGCGGAATCAATATCCTTGAGGTCCTCAGTGAGTTCAAAGCGACGTGAGTATGAAGTTCCAAGGTTGTTGAGGCGACCTGGAAGGTCAGCGTGGACAGCAGGAGTGGAATTAACTGCTTTCTGGTGGTAGGATATAGCAGAATCAATATCCCTAGGGTTCCTGGTGTGTTCGAAGCGACGTGAGTAGGAAATTCCAAGGTTGCTGAACCAACCTGGAAGGTCAGGGTGGCCAGAAGGAGTGGATTCAACTGCTTTCTGGTGGTGGGATATGGCGGAATCAATATCCTTGAGGTCCCCGGTGTGTTCGAAGTGACACGAGTACAAATTCCCAAGGTTGTTGAGCCTACTTGGAAGGTCAGTGTGGCCACAAGGAGTAGATTGAACCGCTTTCTGGTGGTGGGTTATGGCAGAATTAATATCCTCAAGGTCCCCAGTTTGTTCGAAGTGATGGGAGTACGAATGTCCAAGGTTAGTGAACCAATCTGGAAGGTCAGCATGGCCAGAAGGAGCAGATTCAACTGCTTCCTGGTAGTGGGTTATGGCAAAATCAATATCCTTGAGGTTCCTGGTGTGTTTGAAGCGATGTGAGTATGAATATCCAAGGTTGTTGAATATATTTGGAAGGTCAGGGTGGCCACAAGGAGTGGATTGAACTGCTTTCTGGTGGTGGGTTATGGCAGAATTAATATCCTCAAGGTCCCCAGTTTGTTCGAAGCGACGGGAGTACAACTTTCCAAGGTTGGTGAACCAAAATAGAAGGTTGGGGTGGTCAGAAGGAGTGGATTGAACCGCTTTCTGGTGGTGGGATATGGCAGATTCAATATCCTTGAGGTCCCCAGTGTGTTCGAAGCGATGGGAGTACGAATGTCCAAGGTTGCTGAACCAGCCTGGAAGGTCAGCATCGCCAGAAGGAGCAGATTCAACTGCTTCCTGGTAGTGGGTTATGGCAAAATCAATATCCTGGAGGTCCATGGTGCATTCAAAGCGATACGAGTATGAATTTCCAAGGTTGTTGAACATCCTTGGAAGGCCAGGGTGGCTAGAAGGAGTGGATTCAACTGCTTTCTGGTGGTGGGATATGGCAGAATCAATATCTTCAAAGTGCCCAGTGTGCTTGAAGCGACATGAGTACGAATTTCCAAGGCCATAGAACCAACATGGAAGGTTGGGGTGGCCAGAAGGAGTGGATTGAATCGCATTCTGGTAGTGGGATATAGCAGAATCAATATCCTTGAGGTCCCTAGTGCATTTGAAGCGATGTAAGTATGAATTTCCAAGGTTGTTGAACATATGTGGAAGGGCAGGGTGTCCAGAAGGAGTGGATTCAACCGCTTTCTGGTGGTTGGTTATGGCAGAATTAATATCCTCAAGGTCCCCAGTTTGTTCGAAGCGACGGGAGTATGAATCTCCAAGGCAGGTGAACCAAAATGGAAGTTTAGCGTGGCCAGAAGGAGTGGATTCAACAGTTTCAACTGCTTTCTGGTAGCGGGATATGGCAGAATCAATATCCTTGAGGTCCCCGGTGTGTTCAACGTGAAGTGAGTACGAATTTCCAAGGTTGTCGTTGTCGAACCTACTACCTTCGAGCGTGATGTCCAGCACCAGCTCATCAGTGAAGTGGTAAGCCGCTGAGAATTCGAGCGAAATATCTAAGTCGCAGAGTGAGGGCGGGTGGGAACGCAAAAAGGAAGCAACCTTTACCCGTTAGTAAACTCTTTTCACCTGATGGTACATTAGTACCTGTGAATACAGTTGATGAAAGGACGTTTTCCGTACCGTGCGTTTCCTTAGAAACATATGGTGGTGGTGGTTGGCTTGACGCATAGTCTTCGGGAATCAACACATTGCTTTGGAGTGGAGTTGGAGTTCCAGATGTCGTCACTGTGCTGTCTGTCCCTTGAACGACGTTTGGAATGTTTCCAAGGGACGAGACTACCAGGTTCTGGGGTGTAGGTTGGTATAGGTAGGATTGAGACGTACGTTCCGGAGGTCCTTCACGCTTTTGGCCAGTAGTTGCATCTTGAAGTTGCATCTTATCGTCCGGTCGTTTAGAAATCGAAGTAGTCCGTCCCCGCTTCTCGGAAGAGGGAACATCCACTGAAAATGACCACGATTCAAGGTCAAGCCATCAATCGAAGGATGGGAATCGCAGAACATACCCAAGGATTCACTGGTCGAAAGCTTGTTTGGTTTTGCGGTAGTTGTATCTGAGGTATCTACAACCGGACTGGAAGGTCCTAGCTGTACGGCATTTCTGGTCGGAGGTTGCAGCGGCGGATGTCCTTGACTGTAGGTGATGGTGGCTGCGATTTCAACATCGTCAGTATGTTCAAAGATAGCCATTGCGGATGCTAGAGAGATGGATACTGGTAGAGCACGTATGGAAGGCAAAGTTAGAGTAACAAGATGGAAGTTTAAAATTTGTGAGTTTACATCGCAGTATTATAGCAAAGAAAATAAACACTGCCTCAACACTGCTTGCCTCGTCTTTACCGCCCACTTTCATTGCGAAATGCACAGGTGACAGGAAGAACGAGGATAAAAATGTTACCTATAACACAGCAAGTGAATAAGATTCGATCGAACACAGATAAGTGGCATGTTAGCAAATATTATAATTCTGATCGGGCTCAAGAACTTGATGCCCAGACCAATACGAGATCCATGATCTCCCTAGTCACCTGAGGCGTTATTCATCATCTCCGATGATGATCGCGCCCATATTCTTATCTCTTCCATACCGCTTTAACACCAAGATTGTTTCAGGGCAGAGGGGAGGTGCCATATCCTCCTCCACGTTCCTCCTTCGTCCTCGTGTTCATCGTCCTCTGTGGTTAAAAATAGCTTCAGAAGTTCGTGACTGCAACGAACTTCAGTCACTCTTCCTTGACTCGTTCGGTTCAACTTTGCGACTGCCATGCGCTGGCTTGCTCCTGCCTCTCCTCCATACTGGCCAGTAGAGCTCCATTCCCCTGTTGTCCGGCCATTATCCCTCCTCCAGATGCAGCCTAATTACGATTTCCGCTCGTACTCCCTTTGTCTCCATGCAGCATGCACCCCGCTCCACAGCATGTTCTCCGAGTTGTCCGGGTCTACACCGCCTTTTGTTACGCCTGCGCACAGCTGCATGACTCTTTACATCTGCGGATATCCAGAACCGCATAACCTGGTCCCCACCATTCGTCGACGATATCCCGCTCCCGTTGCCTCTAGTGTCGCCCCTTAATAAGTCCTCAAAGTCAGTAAGCTATGGTCCCACAGGCACACCCAAACCCGTCTTCAGGCTGGGTTACGACGAACGAGTTCCCTGCCAGATAGCATGTTGGGTATGGGAGGGCTGAATAACTAAGGCGCGTACTCTTGCTTACTTCTATCAACGGTCTATCCCACCACATACTGACAGGGTGATATATCACACGTATGTAATTAGATTGCAAGTGTGATACATAAATCAATCTAAGCAGAGACCATTTCTGATATATCACGCTACATACCCACTGGCTTCTTCTATCCCTCGGCGCCGTGTCTGGCTGTATGCCTATTCAAATGCAGCCTACGGTCACCGCGTGGCTCCTTCCGCGTATGTGCATAAGGGGTAAAGGCGCGACCCTCCCTTAAACCTCAATCAGGAACCCGCCTCAAATCCCAATTAAGAACTGCGAAATCCCCCCTCAATATGCAGCCGCATGTCGTCACCACAACCCACACGCTGCCTGCACACTGGCATGTATCATACAGCACTATGTACCACCTTATCTACCACCTACTCTTCATCGAGTCCCCGGGCCAGTTATCGCAATGAATGTGGGTACGTCATACTACTGTTGCGCGAATGCACTGAAATAAATCGATGAAAAACACGTTGTATTTTACTACACCGACTACGGGGGTACATAATTTTATATAACAAGTTTCGAAGTATATATTTACCTCGCCGGGTTTGCACATCCTCACGGGATCTCCATGATATGCGCTCCCATCCATACATGCTCCCATGCCCTCTTATTCGTTCGTGTTTGCACACTAATTCATCTGTTTCTCTCATGCACCGCCATTCATTCGCATTTGTAAGCGGCAATGCTTGTCCGTGCGTATGATACCCCCGCCAGTTCATTCATTCACATCCATATCTCATGTCCACATTCGCAAGCCCGCCTAGTCGTATAACCTTCAGGTGCTGCCAAAACTAAACACCAGGCCTCGCAAGGGCGGTGCGCAGCTTAATTGAGGCCGGCCATGCAGCCTTGTGAGGATTTGAGAGTGGTAGTAAAGTGGTGTGTCAAGTCTGATACCCCCAGCAAGCCGTCTACGTAAGCAGCGCCCATACGTTCGAACGTGCTATGAGGCGGTAGGTCGAGGGCAGCTGGAGATGGCCGATAGTTGGCCGAGTCATCAGGCTGTTCAAAGGGCATCGATGTCGCTGGTGACGTGGCATCGATGGGGCTTGTCGTCATCCCTATATCGTTGTTTGCCAGTGCAGTCATAGCGTGTATGATGTGGCGCTGGTCAAAGGTGTACAGCGTTGGAAAGGTGAGGTGTCGCGTAGTTCAACAGACATAGACGCCGCTGGTAATGTTGCATCGACAGCGGGTGGGATGGCAGGGCATGTTGGCATGAGCAGCAGCGCGCAATAAGAAAAATTCATGGCACATTTTGTGACGCACATTGTGAATACCACACTGCCGCAATTTGGCTGCAATACCGCTCTGTCTTTCTCAAATCCCATACCGTAAGTCCATCATCTGTGGCCAGTAAATTCAGCCCACATCCCTGGGGAGGGGCTTCGGGCAGTTGTGCTGGGTTGAAAGCTGGGGCTACGGCGTTTAGTGCATGAATCTCTAGGTAAGTCACAAAGCTGCCATACCTGCAGCACAGCGTAAACGGACTCACGGAGTGGGCTCGCGAATCATACCGGTGTCACTGTCTCACTACTGTTCACTATTAAGCGGGGTTTAAATAAATCATGTGACCTTCTAATTTCGGAAACCGCTGTCCGGCGAGTGGGACTGGTACAGTCATTGATCGGTCAATGAGACAGATCAGTCAATGATACAAGCTGAGTTTTTGAACTCAAATCGGGGTGAAATTCCTCGGAGTTTTTTTTATTCCCTTCGCTAACTACATGAACATTTGAATCCTAACTCATTAAGGGGGGGGATCATTCGATCTGTTGTTCTGAAGTGATCAAGGCCGTTTGAGACAGAAAAGCAATTTATAATTGAGGTATTTTATGATAGAGTCTTGAAAAAAGGGTCGTTTTTTCGTCTCAGTGCCTCAAATATGTTGTACTCTACATGTTGGAGGCATTTTTTGCCTTGTAGGATGTGGTTCCTGCGGGGAATGGAAGAAAAATACGGAGGAGGCTCCAGAATGATTGCAATCTGTCATGTCACACCTGCCACATTTGGAAGGAGCACATGAAAACCAGGCGGTGAGATCAGCGGATGTGACGCTGTCTCATTGACCGATTCTGGCCTGATCTTGACTTTTCGGACTGATTACACTTTCTCGGGTCTTGAACATTCATTTTCTCAAATTTTTAAGAGACAAAGGTATTCTAATAATGTCTGTACATCTTTCTATCAACTCAGAATATTTGTTCATCAAAAATCGATAGAATCCGAGGGCAATCTTTATTTGGCTGTGTCATTGACCGATCAATGACTGTAAAGTTTGAAAGATTATAAATATAAAATAATGCCATGCCGCACGAGTGTTCAATGGGCTGCAGCCACATTTTCCTCATTGTCCCATGCAAGTTGCTTTATTTATGTCTTTTCCTGGAAGTTGATAGCAGAAACTGTAAAAAGAAATGTGGCCCAAATATGTAGTTGCATTGTATATGTCCTGCACTGATCACAAAATTCTACCCTTACTGCATTTGATTACTAGTTCTAATTGTGAGGCTAGCTAGGCTGGAAATGGTGGGCTCACTTTGGAAACGGCGGGTTTGGATTGAAAATCGCAGGCTCATGCTGGGTTTGCATTGAAATCGCAGGTTTGTGTCGAAAAGGGCAGGCTCGAGTTGGAAATAGGGATTGGCACGGGTAACCCTGGGGTTTTCCAGGGCTACCCGCACCCGTACCCCAGAAAACCCGTACCCGTGCCCAAGGGTACGGGTTTCGACGGGTATGGGTACGGGTTTTGCCAAAACCCGGGGGTATACAACCCGTGTGCGGGTATGCCTCCAAACCCGACTGAGAAACCTCGCAACAGCAGTGCATGTGTCAATTGACACTGCCGTGCATATTGCGAGGTTAGATTTTCAGTTGGGGAGGGGGGGGTTGGGATATTGCTAATGTCCATCATTTCCCTCGTTTGTGGGCCGCTTGTCGTCTAGTATGTTGGTGGGCAGCGCCGACACACACAGGATGCTGATGGTCATGATGGTTGAACCTGCCTCGCTTGGCTCAATGAGCATTCGCAAGGGGGAGTGTGGGGTAGAGGAGCTGCGCGTCGTGTTCTTCAGCCGGCGGCGTTACGCGTTCGTTATTCTTTTCATAGTCGGGTTGGTGTGGGTGCATTGGGAGCTTCGTGGTCCTCATAGTCCTAAAAATGAACTCAAGGATGGCGACGAGGCAAGGTGGGGTTGATAAGATCATCAGTTATAGCAGACTTCAAGAATGTCTTCGTTCTACACACCTAGCCCGTATCCTATTCTCTCCTTGTGCTCCCCACACCTGCCTAAGTCCCTTCAACAATGAAAAACAGTGCCTACATCCCTCGTTGGAGGGGAGAGGCATCGCGGCAATGTGTGTGCTGGCATCTTGGCAGTGGAAAAGAACTGTAAATAGATTGAAATACGTGAGCCAGTTGTAGGAAACAGATAATCGGGGACCTTTACTCACCTTTTTCTTGTGTTTCAGGGCGCCGATGCAAAGCGATGAAGGTCGAAAGCAACGATGACAAGCTTCAAGGCGGTTGAACTCATTTTCGAGCGGAGTTTAAATATTTCGGGCAAACCCTCCAACCCGTGGCTGGGGTACGGGTACGGCGAGGGTTGGACAAACCCAACCCGTACCCGTACCCCAGGTCAACCCGCGGCACTTACCCGCGGGTTTCTCAAACCCGTGACAATCCCTAGTTGGAAACAGTGGGCTCAAGCTAGAAATGGTGGGCTCAAGCTGGAAACGGTGGGTTTGCTTGGAAATGGCGGGCTCACGTTGGAAATGGCAGGCTCATGTTGGAAACGGTGGGCTCGCATTGAAAACGGCTCGCTCGTGCTGAAAACAGCAGGTTTGCGTTGAAGACGGTCCTGAAAATGGTGGGCTCGCACTGAAAACGGCGGGCTCGAGCTGGAAATGATGGGATCACTTGGAAACGGTGGGCTCGCATCAAAAACAGCGGGCCCATGCTGAAAATGGCGGGTTTGTGTTGAAAACAGCAGGCTCGTCCTGAAAACGGCGGGCTTGCATTGAAAACAGTGGGCTCACACTGAAAACGGCGCGCTCACATTGAAAACGGCGGGCTCATGTTGAAAACGGCGGGCATGCACTAAAAACGGCTGGCCTGTGCTGAAAACGGTGGGTTATGGCAAGCTTGAGTTGGAAATGGTGGGCTGGGACCGGAAACGGCAGGCCCAAGTTGAAAACAGTGGACTTGAGCTGGAAACAGCGGGTTCGTGGCAGGCTTGGGCAGAAAACAGCGGGCTTGCATTGGAAATGGTGGGCTCGTGCTATAAACGGTGGGTTTGCGTTGAAAACGGTGGGCTCGAGCCTCACATTGAAAAGGGTGGCCTTGAGTCGGAAATGGTGGCCTTGAGCTGAAAACAGCAGGCTTGAGTTGGATGGTGGACTCAAGCTGGAAACGGCGGGTTCAGGTTGGAAACGGTGGGTGGGAGCCGGCTTCATGCAGTGGTTGTTATGGCAATGATGGATGTGGGGACATGGGGGTATGGTACATAGCCAGTGGCTTCGACGTTGGCAATTGGGGCAGACATTCCTGAGGCCAATTGCAAGTAGAAGATGTAGAGGCGGCAGCTTGAAAAATTTAGCTACCGCCTCTGTTGGTTTCCTATCAAAGCACAGTAAGATTTGACAGAAATTTGAGGAATATTATTGTACTTACATTTAAGGAGCAGCAGAGGCTGCATTCCAGGAGAAGGAAAGCGAATGGGAGGAGGCAAGTGACAAGGAAACAATTTGAACCATGAGTGTGAATCGTGTGCATAATCGTGCGCGTGATCGATAAGATAATCCAACATAATCTAATCTCAGTAGTGAATTCTGCTCTAGCTCACTCAATATTACATGAAATCACTCCAATTTTTTCACAGGCACTACTTAGAGCTATTAAATTCTTCTCGATTTTTTTTGCGTGAGGAGAGTGAGCAGATGTATCAAAATTCAGTAGTGAACTCACTAGTGAATATTTATTTGATTTCACTACTGGCACAGCCACTTCCGTTCCAAATACAGATATGGTATTTTTGCTCATGGCATTTTCTGCACACTACAGCGAGCGATAACACGGGTGGAAGGTAGCTCAGATAATACCTTTGTAAGTCAAAACTCTCCCTTTTTTCTCTTTTTTTCTTTCTCCTCTTCTTTTTTTATTATTAATTAATTTTAATTTTGGACACAGGTATGAGTAGCGAGCCACGCGGTGGTGGCTGTGGCTTGTCGTTGTTTGTTTTCGAGGCCAATGGCGGCAACTCGAACACAAATTTGGAAATTATCACGAACAGATCATGAACAGAACACCTTTGCACTGCGATTACACTGCAGCGGCCCTACATATTAAGTGATTTTGCACTATGATATGTAGTCAATGCCTAACTTAATTTAATTACTCATGATCAGAGGTTTGCAGCCACACCAATGCTAATGGTAGTGATACTAGTAGCGGTATTTATTGGGTGTTGGCAGGTGTTGGTGCCAGTTACTAGTATGCCTTAGCACTAGCATTGGGGAGTTATGAAACGGTAGAGCACATCCAAAGCACATCACAGATATAAATGTCCAGGAGATACTATGAGATTCTAACGCTTGGAAGCCATGTAATGGTCTGCTTTCATGGCAATGCCAACCACTGGCATTTCATCCTGGGCTCAATGGTATTCAAGTTAGTGGATGCATGCACTACAGTAGCACCTGTAGTACTGATTGAAATTAATATAAGAGTGTGTCCGTACTTTGTCTGAGCACAGACATAAATTATGGCATCATCTCCATCGCACTCTCATCATCCATCGACAACAAATGAGAACGACACGACCAGACAAACATATAAGCACCCGCCAACCTGCCGATGCTCGATCAATTACTTAGCTAACTTACAACTCGGTGGATCAACACAAATATTTTTATCTCTTGGACAGTCAGACTTATCAGCTATCTGGCATTGGAGCTCCAGTTTGATCTTGATGACAAGCGATCACCTATTCATTCAGGAAAATTATTCAGGCAATCTTTTTTCTAATTTTTGTTAATTTCGCAATAATGTGAGTTGTTGGGATCATGGGACTTTCAAATCGGGAATTTGTCACATGGTGTTGTTTCGCTGTCACCTGTGCTCGTTCAAACGTTCAACGTTGTCTCGTTTTTAGGGTTGCGTATCTAAGTGGGGGTTTTTATACCAACTGTAATTTACACAGGTAATTTACAGTAAATTACTACTTGGATGCATCTGCCCAGGAGGGCTATGTATATAATGTATTTAATTTTGGCTGAAAAATATGAATAATGTATAAATTTTGATGATTTGTTCCAATGCAGAACCTCAAGATAAGATAAGATGATCCCAGCTGGCCAGCTTGAAATTGATTGTACTGTACAGCTCAAACTTTATTTTGAGTTCAGACCACTGGACTGACTGACAAAAAAAAAACACCAGTTAAGGCATAACTATTAATGCATAATGGCCAACTCTGATTTTCGATAAAGAACATGGATGACTTCACCAAACTGGAATGGCGACAACATGGCTACAAGTTTTCCGACATTTCCGCAAAGGCGCAAGGCTTCGTTCGGCAAAAATTACATATATGATATCCTGGTGGATGCTGTCACACCTATCCTGGACAGGAAACTGTCCGTCCTCGATCTGATCTCCATGAAACTTCCACCTATTTCATTACACTCAGCTTCTTATATGGTACCAGCAGGACATTCTTTTTTTAGTATAGAGGATCCAAGTGATAACTACCTGGACATTCTATCTTCAGGCGTTGTCCCGCCAAAAAATATTGTAGCTGAATTACTTTCCAAAGTAGTGCTTGAAAGTCCGGTCCAGTCCGGTTATTTGGTCCCCATAGGCACTAACTGATACCGAGACTGGTTAGTATCAGCTGGGAAACCCAAAAAGACCAGACCGGACTGATACCAACCGGTTAGAGGTGGTTATGGATCGGTTACAGGACCGGTTCTTAACCGGTCCTGGTTAGAACCAGTTAATAACTGGTTCTAACCGGTTAGGTATGGGTAGATTTATCAATTCTCATGTATTTAATCTAGTTAAAATAAGACAAGCCGCCACTAGGACCAATCCGAGTCTAAACCAGGCATAGATTTATCCCACTTGTCCTGATCACCATCCTCAACCAGCATCTGCTCGAAATCAAGATCCATCTGAGCAACCTCTTCCATCTGCGCAGCATTCCAAGCCGCAACGTCACAGAGCCCAGGTCCCCATGCCAACTTGGTAATGGTAACTTCTTTGAAGACAATATTACCCAAACTCGCTCGGCGGTCAGTAGCAACTTGTTTGGTACCGGAAAATAGTCATTCGCAGGGTACAGACGATGCTTGAGATGGGAGGACGTCAAGTGCAATATGCGCAAGTGTTGGATAGACGTGAGCATGGTCCTTGGGACCGTTTAAGTTAGTAAATAGAAAGATTTTGAAACATGAGCTACTCACCTGCCACCATTTGACGATATCGGTGTCCTTTTTCACATCCCGCTGCATCATTTTGGTATAACGGCGAAGTTCCAGAGCCCAGCCTTCTTCGGCGTCGTCAGAGAGTAAGGTTTCGCGGTGTTTGTCGAATTCCAAGACGTCTTCTGAGGCCGCTTCCCCTTCGTCAGATACATTGGGCATGGTGATAACACATGGGCGAGTGCTATAATAGTGCACCATCTATTTACTGGCATTAGTGTGGTAGCTCATGTCGAAAGGAATGGCAGGTCTTACAGTTTTCTCGATGAGCTTGTTAGCTTCATCATGCCAGTCCTTTGCATCCAAATTCCCTGCTGCAATCTCTGCCTCTTTCTCTTCCTCACCTCCCCATGAGAGCTTGATGTACACGAGCTTGTAATATGGATGAAGGACTGTAAATAAATTCATTAGTAATAAATTAAAGTAGCTGCTGCAGAATCATACTGAGTGCCAATACAAAACTCAGCTTCTCGTCGAGCCGCATGTAATATTTCTTCAGCTTTGCGAGACCATGAGTGAGAGGTCCTTATAGAGGGCAAATCTGGGGCTGTCGCGTTTCTTCTCCCATGCTGTTTGTAGTTCTTCAAGAGCTGGAAGGGTGCGCCAAAGAGTGGGTTGTTTCTCCAAAGAGAAGCACTGCTGGATGCAATTTGAGTCCTAGATGATGTATTAGTTTCTATCCAAATAAAGATCAAGGGCTCGGAAATATGCACCCCAAGGATATCGCGTGCATCAATCACTCAGTTCCAATTGGCATCTGTCATCTTGAAGGCAGACCATGGGATATGCTTCACGACGTGGTTATCACGGCGTAACGTGGTGATGGGGCCATACATCTCATCCGCAGATGTTAAGAAGAGGGCAATAGGCTAAGAATTGAGGTCATGAGAATGTAAAATGAGATTAATAACGGTGAGACTTACCTGATGGAGTATGTATGCCTGGGCAAGCATGTTATATGCAGTTCCCCAGCAGATATTGCTGTGCAAAGGGATCTTCAATGCCTCCGGGAACTTACATCGAATCTGAATGCTCTGAAAGTATTCGATACGTTGTCCTGAGGCCTGGATCTAATTGAATGTGAGGTATACGTCAAGATAAGAAAGAACTGAACATGCTTACCTTGATAGCGAGGGTCTGAATAGCTGCGATAACGTCAAGTGAGCCGCCAAGAACGCGGTTGTCTTCTCGTGAGGGGTTGTATTCCCAGATGGCTGTCGCATTTTCGACAACCACAATCTTTGTGATACATTCCATAATGTCAACGTTCCCTAGATTCACTACATGGCCGAGGCAACTAAGAGAGGATCAGAGGGATAACATAAAAGATAAGGAAAAAACTTGACAAATGTACAGTAATTGTTGTTCTTTGCTGTTCCATTTGGGAAGGCCATGGCGGTCATGGATATCTGCAATCATTCGGCAAGTCGTGTTATTGTTCCCAGTATTGTCTAAGGTTGCAGTGTAGAGCTGACATGAGAATATTTGATCGAATCATGATCATAAGGTGACATGAATTATGTACTCACCTTCGATTGCTTTTGACTCATAATGCCAACTCAGTCCAGTAATCCCACCGCGTAACGCCCCAGGTTCTCCCCACTATGTGTACCGGATAACGCCTTAAATCCGATTACCTTGGCTCTCATGTTCCATATCTTCTCCTTCACCTCAATCCAGTGAGCCGTCATCCCAAGAAATCCCATCTTCGTCGTGTCTGCCAACCATCCATCCGCGGTTATTGAGACTTTTCCCGGGGCTGCCTACTCAGATGAGTGGTGAGTAACTTGAAACTTTTCTGAAGTGACAAACTTCTAAGCTTACTGTTATGTCTAGCTTTAACTGATTTATGTGCTTCACAAACTCGTTATGAACATGTAGCTTCGCATCGTAGGATGTTGGAAGGTCAGACGAGGTCGATTTGGGTCTCATTGAGACCAGGGCATTGCGGAAAGCGATGTTATTGGCAAGCGCAAGGGGCTGTAGGTTCGTCGTCAGATTCACTAAGGGGAGATAGCATATGCTAACAACATACTTGATTGTTCATCACAATGAGCTTCGCTACTGCATGAACAACACCTGATCTTGTGAATTCATGGGGACCCGTCATCGTCTTAAAGTCCAACTTCTGCTGCATCTGCTTCTTCGTCGACCAGCCTCTTTCCTGTTCCTCTTTTTCTTCCTCCATCACTTTCCATATCGGCCGTGGAATTGCCCAATGACTCATCAGTATGTCTCCCTTTTCACACTTCTCTTTGTATACCTCGTAATGCTGACGAATATGAAAGCGACACGTCGAATTCGACCCCTTGAAGAAAGCCTTTTGTTTTCCATTTAATTTGGTAAAGGCCTCGTTATTCCTGCCAGCAGGTACGCCAGTTGCTCCGTACGTCTTGTGGAATTACTTACTTGCAAATATTACACCAGCACCCTGTATCCACCTCGAACTTATCAGCGCCAACCATAAACTTCACTTTGACCCTATCCGACATTATTGTGAGGATATCAAGGCTGGAAACTTTCTTTACGGGTCTTTCTTCGAGGTCGGCCCCACGTTGATGCGCGTTAAGCTCATCCTGAGCTCATCCAGTAAGTTGATCCATTCTTTGGGATATATAGTCATTTGTACTGATCTCATCTTCGTCAGGTTGTTCAGACTGTTCGTCATCCACGTCGTTGACGTGCTCCATTGGTGGCTTGGGAACAGGATCATCATCCATTGCCTCCACCTCCTCTTCAGACGTAGTTGCTTCTCGCCTAGCACGCTTCTTCCTTGCCTTGGGTTCCAAGTCTTCGGACTGCTCTTCACTCTCATCTCCACTTGTGCTGGCATGCCGTTTACAGTCTTTCTTGGTTGGGGCTGCCTTCGTTGCACCATTCTTCTTGCCAGCGCTGGGCTTGGGCTTAGTAGATTTAGGTAAATAAACCCTTGGAGGGACGCCTTTTGCTATGTTACGAGTTTGTAGAGGCATGGAGGAATAGATGGATGAACAGGAAATTTTCAAGAAACTTGTACAAATGGAGGCACACTGTTTGGTATCCCATTTTTTATCACTATGTACTTAGTCTCGTACCAAGATCGTCCACGCATGGACAGTCTTGCTTGAAAGTCCGTCACTTGGCAGGGCAAGTGCAACCAGTCACGAATCACGATCATTAGATATCAAATTGTAGTCTTTAATTAAAATCTTAGTTGCTGGACTGAGATAGCGTGACAGGAACCAAAACAAGAGTGAATACAATAATATGCGCCTGCCATGTGTATGCCTTGGTGGACTCTTGAACCATAATGTCATGATACACTCAGGGCCATAGACAGAGTCAGATTGATATCAAAGGCTTTGAGTAGCCTCACTTGAAGCATAAAAAGCTTGGATAAACTGGTTGGTAGAGCACAATCCACACAGTTTGATTGCTTCAAGAGTTTCAATGATCTTCTGGTCTCGAGGCTTCTGACCAGGAGCCATGGTAGATGGAGGAAGGAATGTATGAGATTAAAATCGCAGAAATATTGTGCGCTGATGTGCATCGGGCCGATGTGACCCACCTGTGACACTGGTGATCAAACCATTTGGAGACTACAAAATGAGATGTCGTTTTGTGTCGCAGTTTGTCAAACCTGGTTGAACTAATAAAATACCAAAAATTCATATTTAGGTACTTTCGATCCTATTAAACACAATTTGTCTATGAAGTTGATCCCATAAATCATCTAAAATGATGGTAGAAATTGTTTTATCAAAAGTCAACACTGCCCTGATGAAACATGGACCTTGTTATAAGCCCCTCTCACATTTTGAGAGGGGATTAAATTGAGCCTAACTATGTACTGTCATCATGACACATGGACATAATTTAATACTCTATCAGAACTATGCTTGTTTAGAATTTTGAGTACTAGGAGTAGTAGGAATTCCTCTTTTTGACAGTATAAAAACTGGTCCTAACTGGTTCTAAACCGGTTATGCCCGGTCTTCGAATTTTCAAAATCCTGACTAACCACTAACCGGACTGCGGTTACGGTTAGGATCATTATGATTTTTTTGCGGTCCTGAACGGTTACGGTCCGGTTAGGTCTCGGTTAATTTCCGGTTAACTAACTGGACTTTCAAGCACTATTCCAAAATGACGCAACAATGGATGGACGGTGCTAACTCTATCTGCATCCCTGGCAACATCGGCTATCTTCCTTTATGGGCCCTTCAAGTTTGGATCAATATCTATATCATTGTTCTCCCTGCACGTGATGTATGGCAAAAAGCAATTATTTGGCTACAGTGGGAAGAGCTTCTGCCATTCCAGGAACAAATCCATTCAATTTTCTGATCTCTTTCTACCCTCTCCTGGTCAGGAAATATTCTTTTGGCTCTACCTGGAAAAACCTCGTTCCCGAAAAGCATTCTCACTGGATATCTTTCGCGGGATTGGATGACTGATGAACACGTTGATCAAATGATTTATCTGCTCGAGAGCGAGGTAAAGAAGACCAGGGGATCCCAGCGATTTCACTTCCTTGATACGATCCTCATCAGGAAGCTTACGTGGACGAGAAAGCCAGAACGCAATATAATCCCTCCAACAGTTCATTTTTATCCAAGTTTGGCGCAAGTCTCACAATAGACAGTAGATTGGGTGGTATTTTCCACGTTCGTGGGAATCATTGGCTTCCCATCACTATTGATATCACCACTGAAGAGCTTCTCTATGGTGATCCAGCTGGCTCCACGCCGGAATCTGAGGTCATTTCTGCATTGCGCTGGTTTGTGGCAAAGCACAGCTCCCTCCCTTTTGACCAGCTTGATGAAGAGGCCCTTCCCTATGTGAAACAGCATGTTTAAACCAATTGGTTCCATTGCGCCCTTTACAGCTACACCTCCCTGCATCATTATTTCGTCCCAGGCCAACCTCTCATTCAACACACTGAAAATCCGGCGTTTGGTGATCTTGGACAAATTTCTGTGCTTGAAAAGCTCATCGGGCTTCATATTTCTGTGAGTTTGTTTATTGTTTGAATCTGTTTCTGTTCCATAGGACAAAATCTGATAAATGACACTGTAGGATCTTTCTGATGATCATGCGCTCCCATCCAATGCTTGCAATGGTCGTCAAAAAGCCTTTGAACAGTTGAGGTCCACTGCGCAACTCAAATGCCCTCGCACTCCACCACCTCATAGAACCAGTGATGAGCTATCAAAAGTGATGAAGCAGCTGTCTGTCTCAGCCAGAAAACCGAAAACCAAGAAGCTCAAGACCTCTCACTCTGTTCTCGCACCTATCTTTCAACTCTTGAAGGCATCTGCGCTAGGCCCGAAAGTGCATGAATATCATGCTAAGCCAGAGGGTGAGAAGCAGGTTTATAGTTTCAATGACTTTCTTTTCTTTGCGCTTATCTTTTCTTTAGCCATTCGAGTCTCTCAAGAAGGGCCAGAAAGAAAGGGGAGAATCAGATGCAGAGGAGTTCAAGCCTGAAAAGGTATTTCTTTCTTACCTTTTCTAATGGACTTTTCTAACTCATTGAAGGGTGCCGACGCTGTAGCTGATACTTCCGACACCGAGCATGAAATTCCCCTGGCCACGATTCCCATGGGGCAACCACGCTTGAACGTTCTCGATGAACTTACAGTTGAACTTCCAACAACACGCAGGAGCCCATGAAAATACCGATGCGGAGGCATGGGTTGTACCAAGGTTTGGAAGCCTCGCACAAGAGCCCGCATATTGGTGCATTGTAAGGGCTGCCTCAAGCACACATCTGCCAAGCGGCGTCTTGCTGCATCTGCAAGTGCTGAACAGTCACCAGGCGCCCTCGTTTCAGCATCAAGTACATCAAGCCTTGCAGCTGAACCCTCGCAATCCGAACCCTCACAGCCAAAGACTCTTGTACGACCCCTTACTGCCCAACCAATGCCCACTGGTGCTGAGGCCGTCGCATTGCCCCGAAATGATTCCCCATTCTTTGGCCCTCGATCACACAAACAGCTTCATGAGGCATTGGACTTTGCTGTCGTGAAGTTCATTTGTGTTGGTCGGCTCCCGCCAACTCTTGTCGACTTGCCGGAATGGAAAGGAATGTTTGCATTGCAAACCCCAACCTATGTTCCTGCCTCTCGAATGAAACTCATGGACAGCCATATCTTCTCGGAACAGGAAAATGTCCGAGAGCTTCAGATCATCGAGCTCAAGAAGCACTGACACCTCAGTGTTTCATTCAATGGGGGTTCTATTCGTTCGGGCAAATCTCTATACACTGTTCATGCGACAACACCCACTCACAAGGTTTTTTTGCTCGAGGGCCAAGAAGGTACTGCTGAATCACATACTGGTGAATGGATCACAAATGTTGTTTTCCGGGTGTGTTCGCTTTTTTTATAAATTTGTTCACATTCTGTATGGTTCTGAATATCGCATACAGGTCATTGATGTGGTTGGCGTCCATAGGTTCATTGCTGTCTTGGCTGATAACACGGGCAACACATGCGTCACTCGTGAAATTGTCTCGTCTCGTCTTCCAAATGTTTTTAACCTCCCGGATCCTAACCACCACCTCAACAACACATGGAAGGATATCGCGGCATTAGATCACTTTACCCCGGCATGTCGGTTCTACTAGTACTCCTTAACTGGCCAGTATCTAACAATTACATCCTAGACTGTTCAATGTACATGGGGCGTCATCAAGATTTTCAAGCACTCGAATCATGCCAAATCATTGTTGGGGGACGTTCGTGAGAGGCTTTCCTTAGGTCCGGGTCTTGAAAGTATTGGAAAGACACGTTTCGCCACTCTCGTTTGGGCGGCTATATCTCTAAGGCATTGCCTGCCTGCGATATGTGAGTTATGTTCTTCAGGGCAGATTAATATTCCGGTGCGTATCCTATTTAATCTAATATAACAAGTTCTTACCTTTGCTGTATAGAAATACAACGACCTCTTCATGCACCAGCTCGAAACACTCCAATTCAAGCTCAATCTCACCCAGTTTGTTGCATTGGTGAGGGACTCGCAAGATGTATCGAATGCCTTGAAGCCACAGCAACCAATCCAGCTGATGTTTATCTGTATTGGCTGGCAATGCTTGCCCGTATGAAGCAGACATTAGAAACATGTGCGCTGCTGGACGGTGTCTGCAGTGAGATCCGTGGAATCATCAATGCGAGGTGGCAGGAGTTCTTCATCAGTGGGCCTACCAATGTTCATCTTTCCGCGTTTTACCTTAATCCAAGTACGTTCTTATTAATGTAAGCTCCTTTGTCCCGTACTAATATTATGGGATTGTAGTGTACATCCGGTCATCTATCTTCAAGAACCCCAATCCACTTTCATTCTCGATTACTCTACCAGCGAAAGAGCCTCCCAAAGTTCCACCTGGCATACGCAATCTGAAAACCTTTCTCAAAGTGGGCGGGTATTTACACAACCTTCTTGTTGCACAAGGGGGTTCCAGAAATTTAATCCAATACCCAGGGTCGAATTTTTTATCTTGCTGAGTTTTGCTGAACCAACCACCCACGTGATTCAGGCACATGTCTATATATGGTAATTATGACATCACTTCATCACCTTTCCCTCCTCGCAATGACCGGCAAGCATTGGAAACCCAATTTCTTCAAGTTCCACACATGTGAGACACAAGATGATGCTCATTATTTGAAGGTAAGTAAGGTACTGGAGTAAATACCCAAATCAAATGGATACCAATTAGGGGTCATATTGGCAGCATGTATTGAACATGCAAGCAATTTTCACTATTTTTTTGTGTATTTCAGTACTTTTGAGCTCTATGTAGTATATACTGGAAATATAATTGACATTAGTGCTCAACAAAGCTTGATCTGGCCAAAAATTGATGAAGTCCTTTTTTTTTTTTTCAAGACTCCAGCGGCAACCAACCAACTGGCCCCCGGTCTGGCATTCTGATCCCGGAACCCCCTTGTTGCTGCAGAAATCAACCACAGATCTGACCCCTACCTTGCTCATTGGAAAAATCAAGCTCAGTCATTTACAAAGCAGTATCAGGCTCAATTCACTGCCTATGCTCAAGGGGCTTTCCCTTTTACGATCCCACTCAGTATTAACCAAAGCCCTCTCGAGTGGTGGCGAGGTTATGAAAAAAGCGACCATGGTGGTATTCTTGCTGTGCGTACCATCTTCTCCCCGTCAGATTTTGAAATGTAACAATGGCTTTGACAGGCTATCGCAATCAAGTTGTACTCTGCCGTTCCACATTCGATGGCTGATGAATGGACAATGTCAGCTGTCACCATGCTCAACAGTGCGCAGCATAACCACCAAACAGTCAGCACTGTTGTCGCGATGGCCCAAGTCGGCAGTTATTATCGAAATGCAAGGCCCTCACGACTCACGAGTACATACCTGTTTCGGCCTTGATTCATCCAAAACTGATAGTCCTCTCAGGTAAGAAGATCGGCTCATCCAAATCCAATCATCAAGTTCTTCGATATTGACCGACTACTACGGCCAATCGACAATAGAAATGCTACTGCCAAACTCGATCCCAACTACGACGAATCCAACGACGAAGAGGAGGTTGATCTAAGGAGTATCGGAGACGACGGCATACCATCCAAGTGGAGTCCAGCATCCCACGTTGCCCCAACTTCCCGTGTCCTACTGCCATCAGAGAGTGATGATGAGGAATTTAACATGGCTTCTGTCGAGCTCGAAGAAATATTGGCAGACGGACCTGTGGCTCATAAGGCAGTAAAGGGCCCGGCCATTTCACACCAGCCCGCCGTCATCAAAACCAACGAGGGCAAGGAGGAGGATGGGAGCTTTGAGTTGTCGCCATGGGTGTAGGTTTGTGTTGATAACCACGTTCAGCACGGAGTGCTCCTCAGCCTCCTCAGCCCCCTGCACTCGAAAAAAAAAAAATAGCACGTGCAGATTAAAATACGTAATTTACAGTACAAATTTGGTAATTTACATTGGCCGAAAATCTGGAATGTATATTACTTAGTTATAGGGACCCCTCCAACTTAAATACGCAACCCTACTCGTTTTTGCCTCTCGCGCTTTCGGCTCTTCTATGCACGAGTACATTTTTCAGCCCAAGTACCATTAACACCTCAGGTGCACAGCCCAACGAACAGTCCTCGTAACCCTTATCTGCACTCCTAGTGCACATGCACCCAAGGGGGTTCCGGGATCAGAATGCCGGACCGGGGGCCGGTTGGTTGGTTGCCGCTGGAGTCTTGAAAAAAAAAAAGGACTTCATCAATTTTTGCCCAGATCAAGCTTTGTTGAGCACTAATGTCAATTATATTTCCAGTATATACTACATAGAGCTCAAAAGTACTGAAATACGCAAAAAAATATTGAAAATTGCTTGCATGTTCAATACATGCTGCCAATATGACCCCTAATTGGTATCCATTTGATTTGGGTATTTACTCCAGTACCTTACTTACCTTCAAATAATGAGCATCATCTTGTGTCTCACATGTGTGGAACTTGAGTTTCCAATGCTTGCCGGTCATTGCGAGGAGGGAAAGGTGATGAAGTGATGTCATAATTACCATATAGAGACATGTGCCTGAATCATGTGGGTGGTTGGTTCAGCAAAACTCAGCAAGATAAAAAATTCGACCCCAGGTATTGGATTAAATTTCTGGAACCCCCTTGCGTGCACCTTAGCTATGTAGCAACCTGGCCTCCAGTGTCATCTTTTGTTGATGCTAGGGCGCCGTTCAGCCTACCATGCCACCTGCCCACACAAATCCGCTCCACATGTTTACTGGCGCTCTTGAAGACTCCCCTATTGTCACAGACAGGGGGCCTTATGTAACCCGTCTTCGATACACATCATATAGTATCTACCAATTCTTTCCGTGATACAGTCCCTCCCTTCATGTACATTGACTCACGGCATTCCTCTTCGCCTGTTTATCCAGGTTTGGATTTATGGAGAGCGAAGCGCTGGTGAGTGGAAGTCAACAGAGGTCACAGTGAGCTTTTCTCCCCTCCCCGCCCCTTCCCATTTACATCCCCTCTCATTGCTATCCAACTAGAGGCTTTGTTCATTCATTCGCCAATTCCGATGCACATACATGGTTCTTGATTCTCATTGGGCATCCTGCGACATCCTTCTTTCTTCTGTCTCCTGTAACCTAACTAATCCTTCGCTTTTAACTTGTCGTTTCATTTTCTTTGTCTGATCGGATTGTCTTTCGTTGCTCCTTCCCTGGACAGGAGTGTTAATGCTAACGCAACCTTAGGGGATTTGTGGCTGTGCTGTTACACCCTCCATCTGTGTCTATGAATCTCTGTCGACATTAACTACGGCCTTTCATAATCTTCAGGTCTTAACAGCCAATTTCAATCCCAGCCTCTTCCAACATGCCCCCAATGGAGGATTAGTGGGATTACATTTGGTCTGATTGAATGGCTATAGCTATGTCTGCATCTGGGCCATCGCTGTGAAGCAAAGGCATGAATGGAAATGGAGACCGAAGGATGCAGGGTGCAGGTTGTGGCTGCGAAGAGCCCGAATCCCAAGGATGCTGTTGAATAATGCTCTGAGGTCTACGGAATCGACGACGACGATTGACCCCTGGGAGGTGCTATTGTTCATCTACTGGCGCTGTTGGGGATGCTATGCCTGAACGCGATGACAATGACACATGAGAAGACAAGCTGGTGGATCCCAAACGTCATTACGCAGCTAACCTGGAGGGAAATAAATCCCTTCTTCTTTCATCCTGTTCCCACAGGTAGACTCAATTGAACACTCCCTGCACCTCCCCGACCCACTGCTGTATTGACCTAATGTTGAGCATCCCGCATCTCTGTGCTGGTCTATTCCACTGTTCCACTGTTTCCATTCTTCTCTTCCATTGGGCTGTGGTGCTGGGAATATTGGATATCTGGTTGGTCGCCAAGAGAAGGGGCATAGGTGGCGCATCTGAGTTTGTATTTGGATTTCGGTTTCGGTTACGCATCCTACCCTAAAGCCCACTTTATCAAACGATTCATCGTTCTGATGCTGGTACCGTCACGAGGTCTAATACAAACATGAAGAATCAAAGGTGGAGATAATCTCAGCGCTACTTTTTATGGTGAATGCCTTGTCGTTGTCGTTGTTCGGTTCGGATGCCAACCCGATGAGAGGTCGGGAATTACTGTCGGTCCAGCGAATGGCTGGAGTCGGGTTTGAAGCTTGGGTTTGGGTTGCGCATCCTATCCAATCACAAAGCACCACTCATCGATCGATTTATATGTCATAGGTGCCAGTGGAGCTGGGGCTGTCATGAGGTCCAATACAAACTCAGAGAATGGAAGAGGGGAATAATCTCAGTGCTATTTCTTATGGTGAATACCTCATCTTTGTCGTCGTTGAATATTTGCTCAACTCAGGTGCCAAATCCAACACCAGAGAAGGAGAAGTCGAGAATGACTTATCGATTCATCTCCAGTGAGTTGGCGACACTGTCGGATGAAAAACCGATGTGGTTTTCGTCTTCTATTGTCGTTGAGCTGTAGTTTGCTATGGTTTTTCACAGTATATTTGGAGGGGAGGTATGTATCATGATGTTAATTGATCATATATTTTACACTTGTATTTGCAACAGGGATTGTGGATTGATTGTAATCATAAATCCTACTCGAAAATTTCCAGGACCCGGAATTGGTGCTACTGTGAGAACAAGTGTAGAAATCTTGGTTGGGTTCAGCACGAAGATTCAGTGGATATAGAACGATTGAGCTATTGCGTCGAATGTACATTTTGTTTATTTACCAACTTGGCCTCCCAGGCGGCCTCTTTCACAGCCTACCCAGCAAAATAACGACAATATGCAACTTCACTGGCATTCACCATTTTTTCTTCCTGCATGTTCTAGCAGCCAATGCTCTTCTCCTTCAACCATCTACACGTCCCTCTGAAAAGCAGCATTGCAAGTTGGTTAACAAAGTAGGAGAACCATACAATTCCGTGTACCACTGTCCCTATAACCTATACTAGTATTGTATAACTACTGGCCAGATTACTGTTTGTCACCTGTAGCTTGTTGTTTCTTGTGCTTCAATTTGAGTCAACAACCACAGTATTTAACCGGTACTTTGTACACTGAAAACAGTAATCTGTGAATAACTCAGCCAAAACCTCGTTTTACATTCCAGAATTTTTATACACAGTGTATATTAATATTTACATGCTCCTACCTTAATTAGTTTTTTATTCAACTGTTGACTGACAGACTAACTAAGTATAGGGTTGGTGGAGCATGTTTAAGGAGACGGTAGATCATCGGTATGATGATGAGGTGGAGCTCGCTGTTCAAATTAGTAAACATTTTGAAACGGTGTAGCTATCACTGAAGGGCAGAAATGGAAGATTTGCCTCAATTACGTTCGTACCCCCCTTTCCCCTTGATATTATCAGGCTCGATGGCGTCAATGTTCACCTGTAGCTGCTACCCTCAAGCCTTCAAACTGCGGTTTAGCCCACTATACATGATCAATGTATATGGGACTAATCCCACCACCCAAAAAACAGAGTAAACCAGGGTGTATGCCGGGGAGCCAGGCTCATTAGGATGACAAATAGGGTTTTTTGGATGAGCGGGTAGGGTGGTTGATATGCCAAGGGTGCCGGATGGGAGGGCGGGTGTGTAGTAGGGTGGGGGTGTTGAGCAGGGGGGTAGGGGGGACTAGTAAATAGATGACAACAATGCCAGATGTGGCAGGCGGGTGGTTGCGCTCACTGTTGGGTAGGGATTGGCACGGGTAACCCTGGGGTTTTCCAGGGCTACCCGCACCTGTACCCCAGAAAACCCGTACCCGTGCCCAGGGTACGGGTTTTGCGAAAACCCGAGGGGTATACAACCCATGCATGGGTATGCCTCCAAAACCAACTGAAAAACCTCGCAATAGCAGTGCAGGTGTCAATTGACACTGCCGTGCAGCATTGCGAGGTTAAATTCGGTGGTGGGGAGTTGGGATATCACCCGTGGGCCGCTTGTCATTGGTATGGTAGTGGGCAACGTTCACGTTTGTGCATCCGCGTGTTCGTGTACATGTTCGTGTGGGCGGTTTGTACTGAAACAGGGTGTGGATGGTTGCGATCGTCTAACCCACCCAGCTTGGCTCAATGAGCATTCGCAAGGAGGCGTAGGGGTAGAGGGACCGTGTGTCGTGTATGTGCATGTTATGTTCGTGGGTTGGCGGCCTTAACGCGTTCGTCGTGTGCGTTGGGCCGTGCTTCTGGGGATTCCGTGGGTGATATTGTCGTTGTGGTGCTAACAAACCAACTTTGTCAGTAGCCGGTGATGACACAGTGAACACGCACCAGCATTTAGTTTGCCTGCCTCCAACCTCTCACAATCTCGGCCCTCGCTTCTCCTGCTAGCCCATACTTGCTGCATATCCTTCAATATCAATGAACCATGCCCACATCCCTCATTGGAGGGGAGAGGCGATGTGGTGTTTGTTGGCAATGTCGTGCTGGCAGCGCTTGAGCGGTGGAGAGAAGAGATTTTCTGTAATAAAGCACACTTAGTAGAATAAAACATCTAATAAACATACTTGCTCACCTATTTTCACATTTTCGAGGCCATGGGGTGTTGGTGGGTGGCGATGGAAGTCGAAAGAACAGGCTTGAGGCGGTTGATCGCATTTTCAAGCGGAGTTTTAATCCTTGGGCTAACCCGCCAACCCCCTCTGCGGGTACGGGTATGGCGAGGGTTAGACAAACCCAACCCGTACCCGTACCCCAGGCCAACCCGCGGCACTTACCCGTGGGTTTCTCATACCCGTGACAATCCCTACTGTTGGGTGCGTTGGGGGCAGGAAATTGTACATTTTGGGGGTAGCAGGGTATGATACACCCATCTGGGATGTTTTGGCACCCGAGGGGGAGCGGGAGGAGGCTGCAGAGCATATATACGGTCCCATATTAATCAATTTTTTCCCAATTAGGCAAGCGGTGCCAGTGGGACTTGCTCAGGCCAGGTTTTGCTCCTGGGCTCGTTGGGCTCAGTTTTTCATAGAAAAAAATGTGTATTATAGTAAGTACAGTATATTTATGTCTGTTCTACCTTTTTTCAGTGGTCAGGGGAGGGAGGAATGGATGGATGGCATAGGGCGGGTTTGGATGATGCCTTCCTAATTAAGCAAGTGCTCCCATTTGGGGCTCAGTTTTGGTGCTGGGCTCCCTGGGCTCGGTTTTCCATAGAAATTTATATGTATTTTTATATATTATAGTAGACAGATATTTCCAAGGGAGGCACCAGCCCTCCCTTGGGTGCATAGGTACATAAGACATAATTTTTAAAAAAGGAGCAGAGCCGCCTGGCTGTGCTCAATTGTTGTTGGTGGCATGGAATACCCATCGCGCTGTTCTGTGCAATGGGTGTGATCAGGGTGTCGGGATGTCGCATTGTTTTCCCCCTCCTCCTGGTCATGTCGCCCTCCTCCTGTTCATCGTTTCTCTCATTCTTCATGTGGTTTCCCCCCTCCTTCTCCTTGTCGTCGGCTCAGCCCTCCTCCTCCGTGCCTCACTCCTCCTCCGACCCCTGCTCCTCTTCCTCATCGCACCCCTCCTTCGCGTCGCTTCCCCTCGTTGTCGTTTCCCCCTCCTCCTCTTCACCCACTCTCCTTCTTTTCTTCATTGAACCTCCTCGTCGTTGAACCTCCTCGTCGTTGACCTTCCTCGTCGTTGACCCTCCTCCTCGTCTACCCTCCTCCTCTTCTACCCTCCTGCTCCTCCCTGTTGACTCTGCCCCTGGGTTCAACTCGCTGCCGCCGGGTACTCGCTGTCGCTGGGTTCAGGTTCGCCTCCCTGCGATGTGCTGTTGTTGTCGCTCCTGTTATCGCCCTCGTTGCCGCTATCGTCGTCTTCGTCCATTCGCTGGCATTGCGTCTTTGGGTCGTCAGGTTGTCATGACAGCGACGGTGTGGGTGGTGGATGTCTGCATTTTTGCGATGCACTGGACGGGCCTCCCATTCCTTGGGTCCCCCTTGTTTTTCCGCTCCCCAATTCCCTGGTCGAGTAAGTACGTACCTGCCCACATCCCTTTGGAGAGGGGAGGGGCGGGTGCGTCTGTCGTCCATTTTGCACATCCCGGGGTGTCGATGGTTGAGCCCACATCCCTCAATAGAGGGGAGGGGCTCGTGGCCGCGTGGTTGCAGGTGGTTTCGGGCGAGTTGTGGTGGCAAGGTGGTGGCAAGGGTGATAGTGGTGGTGGAGGAATGAGAGAGAATGAACCAAAATCAACCATGATGCGGTTGATGGCGGCTTTAAACTCCGCTCCCCCACCAAGATAACGTTCGATATAGATGCCTGTTAGTCCGATAATAAAGTAAAAAGAGTAATTATATAGATAACATTGTGAAGACATGAGATCCCAAATTTCAGGCCAAAATACACAGAAGTAAGCATGTTATTTAAGAAATAAGCGAAAATGCTAGAAATTACCATACCCTTCGCGAATTCTCCATTTTAACTTCTGTATTTTATAGAAATAATGCTGTAATATAATTTAAGTTGACTATTAAATAAGTTTTAGATAGTTTGGCCAAGGTAACTACAGTTTGTGGAAGCTGGAATGACCGAATTTCAGTTATGGACCATAATGAATCAACTTATGGTCCATA
>Ga0307513_10001760_pt1 | contig 30835 bp, 24 predicted proteins | sample 15_EM_MG_FD_202174 | JGI IMG/M metagenome (GOLD analysis project Ga0307513, IMG submission 202174) | Populus trichocarpa ectomycorrhiza microbial communities from riparian zone in the Pacific Northwest, United States - 15_EM | ecosystem: Host-associated > Plants > Roots > Unclassified | place... | reverse complement strand
GGACCTCGACCCGCCCGATCCGGGACAGGAACGACCCGTCGGGCAGGGTGGCGCGGACCGGGAGCCGGCGGTGGTTCTTGACCCGCACCAGCAGGTCGGCGCCGGTTGCGGCGAGCGCGGTGATGAAGTCGGCGGCGGCGAAGTTCCGGTCGGCCAGCACGATCATCCCGGGTGCGGTCGACCCGAGCAGTTGGTGGGCGTAGCCGAGCTCTCCGGTGCGGTCGGTGCCGAATACCGCGTCGATGATCGTGCGGGTGCCGCACGCCACCAGCGCCAGCACCCGCACCATCGGATAGCCGGTCGTGGTGCCATGGCTGCTGCCGCCCTTGCAGAACACGGTCAGGTTCGCTGTCGTGTCCGGGCAGCACAAGATGGTGCCGTCCACCGCGGTGACCAGCCGGCCCCGCCAGAACACCCCTGCGCGACCCGCGCGGCCGGCGCCGATCTGCGCGCCGATCTGCGCGCAGCCGGTTTCCGGGCCGCGCAGCAGGTCGAACAGCGCCCGCAGTGGCGCCACCCCGACCCGGGCCCGGGCCGCGGCCAACGCGCTCGCGCTCGGCGTGATCACCCTCAGCCCGTCCAGGCCCGCGCACAGCCGCGTCCACACCCCCAGCCAGCCGACTTCGGTGAACAACCCCGCCGCGAGCAGGAGGTAGACCACCACTCGCGAGGGCAACAGCCGCACCCGCCGCTGCACGGTCTTGGTCTCGGCCAGCGCGGCGTCGACCATCTCGAACGGCACGATCCGGGTCAACTCGCCGAGATGACCAGGGGCGAAACGCCCACCGGCCACTGCGACGACACGGGTGATGACAGAATTCGCGCTCAGCGGAGCTCCTGGTGCAAGAGGCTGTCTTGGAGGACGACCTCTCCTACCGGAGCTCCGCTGCTATCTCCGGCACCAACACGCCGATCACAAGATCCTTGACTCGCGACCACGACCGCTAACTGAACGGCTTTGGGACTAACCCTGCCTGCGATACGCCGCAGCAAGGGCTCGCAACTTGATCCCCAGATGCAGCGTCAACCGGTCGTCGCCGCGGTCGAGCCGGCACCCGGTGTGCTCCTCGATGCGCCGGAGCCGGTGGTAGAGCGTGGCGCGATGCACGCAGAGCTGGTCGGCAGTGCGGCGCACGTCGCCGGCGTTGTCGAAGAACGCTTCGAGGCTCGCCATGAGCACGCCGTGCACGTCGTGGCGCTCCAGCGCGGCGAGCGCGGGCACGTCCGCCGCCGGGACGAGGTCTTCGACGGGCAGCTTGAGGAGGACCTCGTACGGTCCCAGCGAGCCCCAGCGCGCGACGTCACCGAGGGTGGGCACCAGCAGCGCGGCCCGCGCGGCGAGCACCGCCTGGCCGTAGGACTCGACGACGAGGTCGAGACCGCCGACGGGGGCGCCGACCCCGATGACGATCCGCGCGTCGCCGCGGGTGAGCGCGCCGAAGCGGGCGACGATCCGGCTGCTCACGGCGTCGAGCACGCGTTCGCTGCGTTCGACGAGCAGCACCCATGCCCTGGCCCGGTTCGCCGCCGTGAGGTGCACGTCGTCGGTGGCGCGCAGGCCCTCCTCGACGGCGGATTCGAGTGCGACGGCCGCGGTCGGGTCGTCGCCGTGCAGCTGCACGGCGAGCACCCGGAAGCGCGTGGGGTGGTCGGGGAACAGGTGCTCCGCGCGGAGATCGTCGATGGCCTGGACGCGGGCCGCGTGGTCGGAGGAGACCAGCTCCCGCAGGATCGCCTCGTGCCGGGCCTTGGAGCGCTCGTGCAGGATCAGCTGCCGGTACAGCACGACGCCCGCCCGTCCCGCCGCGTCCTCGGCGAGGTCGATCTCGGCGGGTTCGAGCGAGCGATCGGGGTCGATGAGCCACAGGTAGCCCAGCAGCAGCCCGTTGCAGCGGACCGGGGCGCACAGCCGGGGGAGGGCGTCGTCCACGGCCACCAGGACGGTGCCGGGGTGGGTCCACTGCGCGATGCCCTGGGCGAGGATGTCGTCGACGAGCTCGGCGTCGACGGAGCGGTTCAGCACCGACGCCACCCGCACCGGATCCACGTCGCCGAAGTGCCGGCTCGCCGCCAGCAGCCGGATGCCGGGATCGTCGATCGCGACCGATCGCTGGAGCCGTTCGGCGAGCTCGTCGACGATGCCCTGCAGGTCGTCGTCGGCCATCCCGCCTCCTCGTGGTCCCGTCGATGATCTCAGGCCGTTCGACACCTGTCGCGTCCTGCGGCGTGGATCGGTGACATCCGCAGCTCCTCCCGGGCACGTCCCGTCGCGATGCTTTCTGGCATCCCGAGGTGCTGGTCGAGGAGGTCTGCGATGACGGAGACGGTGACGGATCACGACCGGGAAGCGCGCCGGAGGTCGCCGGTGCGGATCGTGCTCGCCGGCGCGGCCGGCAACTTCGTGGAGTGGTTCGACTTCACGCTGTACGGGTTCTCCGCGGCGGTGATCGCGGCGGCGTTCTTCCCGGCCGACCGTGCCTCGGCGGCGCTGCTGGGGGTGTTCGCGATCTACGGCGTGGCGTTCATCGCCCGTCCGCTCGGCGCCGTGGTGTTCGGTCGCATCGGCGACCGGTTGGGCCGGCGCACCGCGCTCAGTGCCTCGGTGCTGCTCATGGGCGCGGCGACCGCGGCCGTCGGCCTGCTGCCCGGCTGGGCCAGCATCGGCGTGGCCGCCCCCGTGCTCCTGCTCGTGTGCCGGCTGGTGCAGGGCTTCTCCGCGGGCGGTGAGTACACGGGCGCGATGACCTTCAGCGCCGAGCACGCGCCGGCGGGGCGCCGGGCGCTGTGGATGGCGTTCATCGGTAGCTCGACGATGCTCGGCGTGACGGGCGCGACGGTCACGATCGTGGTCTTCCAGGCCGTGGCAGGCGACGCGTTCGCCGCGGGCGGATGGCGCTGGCCCTTCGTGATCGGCGGGCTGCTCTCGCTGGTCGCGCTGGTGCTGCGGCTCGGTGTGGCCGAGACGCCGGTGTTCACCGATCTCGCCGAAGGCGACCGACCGCCGGGGCGTTCCCTTGGGTACCTGCTGCGCACGTACTGGCGCTCGTTGCTGGTGCTGCTGTGCTACTTCGGGGTCACCGGCGTGGTCACCCACATGTTCCTCGGCTACATGCCGACGTACCTGGGGCTGGCGGCGGGCGTCCCGCCGGCCACCGCCCTGACGATCATCACGGGGTTGACGCTGTTCGCCGCGGTCGTCGGCCCGGTGTTCGGGACGGTGGGGGACCGGATCGGCCGCCGCCCGCTCGTGCGGGCAGGTGCCGTCGGAGCTGTCGTGCTCACCGTGCCGGCCTACCTGCTGATCGGCACCCGCGACCTGCCGGCGATCATCGTCGCGATGTTCGCCCTGCTGCTGGTGGTGAGCCTGCTCGGGGCCGGCGCGATGGCGGTGCTCGAGATGTTGCCCGCCGACGTGCGCTACAGCGGCGTGGCGCTGCCCTACAACGTCGCCTACGCCGTGTTCGCCGGCACGGCGCCGCTGGTGAGCCAGCTGCTCGTGGACGTGAGCGGCAGCCTGCTCGCCCCGGCGTTCTACGCCACCGCGCTGGCGCTGGTCGGGCTGCCGGTGATCCTGCGCGGCATCCCTGAGACCCGCGGCATCGACCTGCGTGCCGGCGTCGTCACGTCCTGAAGGCAGGTGGCCGCGAGTTGGCCATCTCAGCAGGGCGAGTTGGCCATCCCGACAGGGCGAGCCGGCCAACTCGCCCTGCTGAACGGGCCAACTCGCCCTGTCGAACCGGCCAACTCGCCGTCGTGGTTTCCGCAACTCGCCGTCGTGGAAACCGCAACTCGCTGCCACAATTTCCACGACTCGCGCGGGAACCTCAGGGCTGCAGGCCCAGCTGCTTCATCGCGAACGCCAGCCACTCGGTGTTCTCCGTCAGCGCGATGTCCTTGTCCGTCGCCCAGCCGTGGCCGACGTTGCGCCAGATCCGCAGCAGTACCGGGGCGGGGCCGGCGGTGGCGGCCTGCAGCCGGGCGGCGAACTTTCGGGCGTGCCACGGCGGGCAGCGGGGATCGGTGTCGCCGGAGTCGAGGAAGACCGCCGGGTAGGCGACCCCGTCCTCCACCAGGTGGTACGGCGAGAAGCCGGCCATCCGCCGCACCTCGGCGGGATCGTCGGGGTCGCCGAACTCGGCCCGCACCACCCAGTTGCCGTAGCCGTCGCGGCAGCCGCCGATGATGTCGAGGAACGGAACCCGCGGGATCGCCGCCGCCCACAGCTCCGGGCGCTGGGTGACGGCGACCCCGGCCATCAGGCCGCCGTTGGATCCACCGGTGACGGCGAGCCGATCCGGCGTGCTGACACCGTCGGCGATCAAGGTCTCGGCGATCGCGTAGAGATCGGCGTAGCCGTTCTGCTTGTTCGCGAGCCGCCCGCCCTCCCACCACTCGCGGCCGAACTCGGCGCCACCGCGCAGATGGCCGTGCACGAACACCCCGCCCGCAGCGACGAACGCGGCCATCGGGCCGGGGAACGACGGCACCCACGGCGCGTTGAAGCCGCCGTACGCGTAGATCATCGCCGGTTGCGGGCGGTCGCGCGGCACGTCGGCGCGGTGCACGAGGTGGTACGGGATCCGCGTGCCGTCCGTGGAGGTCGCCCAGCCGTCCTCGACGACGGCGCCCTCGATCACGACCGCCGGCTCAGTGAGCACCTCCAGCTCGGAGGAGCCCGGCCGGTGCCGGTAGGTGCCCGCGGACGAGGTGAGGGTGGAGAAGGCGAACACGAAGTCGTCGGCCGGCCGCGCCGCCCCGATGTTCATCATCGGGAACGGCAGCTCGACGAGTGCGCCCTTGCCCGGTAGCGGCACCTCGCCGAGTGCCCGACCGGTCATGTCGACGATGCGGACCCGCGCGTAGGTGTCGACGAACTCGGCGAGGTAGAGCGCGTCGCCGACCGGGGTGACCGACCGCAGCACCGCGTCGCTCTCGGGGACCAGCTCTTCCCAGGCGGACGGGGAGGAGAGCGGGATCCGCACCAGCCGGCCGCGGGGTGCACCGACGTCGGTCACGGCGATCCACGCGTCCCCCAGCAGGTGCCCGGCGACCGAGCCCTCGACATCAGTGAGGAACGGGCGCCACACCAGCTCGTCCAGCCGCGCGACGGCCACCGGGACCGGGTCCATCATCCGCTGAACGGCGACGGCGTGCCGCCCGTCACGTGAGACGACGACCATCCGGTAGTCCGAGCCGGGCAGCCATGGCACGGCGACCTCGGTGGTGTCCCCGGCACGGTGCAGCCACACGCGCTGGGACAGGTCGACGGCCTTCCCGTCGATGCCGGCGAAGAAGAACCCGCTGGAGTCGGGCAACCAGTGTGCGCCGCCGGTCCAGTTGTCCATCAGCGTCTGCGTGGGGGCGCCGGGCAGCGCCGCCCCCGAGGCGACGTCGATCAGCCGGATCGTGTTCTGCTCGCTGCCGTCGGCGCAGACCCCGATCGCGAGCACCCGCCCGTCCGGGGACGGCGAGATCCACGAGACGAACGGGGGCCGCTCGGGGTTCTCCGTCGCGGGATCGAACAGGACGGTGCCCACGCCGGCCGGCGAATCGGCCACCACCACGGATGCCTGGCTGCGGCCCTCCGGCACGGTCGTGCGGAACCAGCGCCCGCCGGCAGCGCGCGGGAGCGGCTCGAACCGGGCCGTCGAGAACCGCTCGACCGAGGTGCGCAGCTTCTCGAAGTGCGGCCAGTCCCGCACGTACGCCGCGGCGGTGTCGCCCTGCGCGTCCTGCCAGCGCTGCACCTCCTCGCCGTCGCCCTCGAGCCAGCGGTACGGATCGGGGAAGGTGACGCCGGCCAGCTCGTCGACGTCGGCGGTTGCCCGGGTCACGGTGCGGGTCATCGGGCGGGTCACCGGGCGTCCTTCACGATCGCGCCGTTCTGGACGACGAGTGCGACGGCCGTGCGGTCGGCGAACAGCTTCGGGTCGTCGAGGGGGTTGCCGCGGAAGGCGACGAGATCGGCGCGCTTGCCGGCCTCGATCGTGCCGACGTCGGCGCCGATGCCGAGGATGTCGGCGTTGACGGCGGTGGCGGAGACCAGCGCGGCCATCGGTGTCTCGATCTCCGAGCGCAGCAGCAGCTCGCGGCCGCGATTGTCCTGCTTGGGTCCGATCAGGTCGGAGCCCGAACCGATCCGCACGCCGGCCGCGCGGGAGGCATGGATGGCGTCGATCTGGCCCTGCAGTGCGACACCCACCCGATCGGCGATGCTCGCCGGCAGCCCGGCCGCGGAGGCGTCCTCGAGCAGGGCGTGCACGACGGCCAGCGTGGGCACGTGCGCGACGCCGTGCTCGGCCATCAATGCGGCGGTCTCCTCGTCGATCTGCGAGCCGTGCTCGACGCAGCGGACCCCGGCGGCGACGGCGTTGCGGATGCCGGCGTTGTTGTGCGCGTGCACCGTCACGTAGGTGCCGCGCGCGGTCGCCTCGGCGACGGCGGCGGCGATCTCAGCGGTGTCGAACTGGGTGTCGGTGAGCTTGTCGTGCCGCGACACGACCCCGCCCGTGACGCACAGCTTGAGGAAGTCCGCTCCGCGCCGGAAGGCCTCGCGGGCGTTCTTGCGCATCTCGTCGGGGCCGTCGCACAGCATCGACAGGGAGCGCAGGCCGGGGATGGCGTGGTCGGTCCAGTCGGGGGTCGGCTCCCACTCCGATGCCATGTGGCCGTGCCCGCCGGTCTGGCAGAGGACCGGGCCGCATTGCAGGATGCGCGGACCGGGCACCTTGCCCTTGGCGACGACGCCGGCGAGTCCGCCGTCGATGCCGCCGGTGTCGCGGACAGTGGTGAAGCCGGCGTCGAGGGTCTGGCGGCAGTTGGCGAACATGTCCGCGGCCAGCTCCGCGACGGAGAGCCCGCGGGTCACGCTGGCCTCGATCGGGCTGGAGAGCCCGAAGTGGACGTGGGCGTCGATGAGACCCGGCGTGAGCGTCAGGCCTGCGCACTCGAGCGCGTCCGCGCCGGCCGGCGGGGTGCCGCCCAGCTGCACTATCCGGCCGTCCTCGACCAGCAGGGTCCGGTCGGGCTGCGGGTCGCTCCCCGTGCCGTCGACAACGGTGGCACCGGTCAACCACATTGTTGGTCCCCTTTTCCTAGTAGGTCGTCGCAGCTAAAACGTGGGTCGGGGCGGCGTCCAGGTGCGTGCATCGCAAGGCGGCGGAGCGCAGGCATACCGGGTTGTACGTCGAGCTTCGCCAACGCGGCGAGGTGCGTGCCTGGGCGTCGCCAGGACCTGCGTTTTAGCTGCGACGGCCTACTAGTCCCGGAGGAGGGCCGACGCACTGAGCAACAGCTCAGTACCGGGCGATCGCCGCATCCCGGAGCACGACGTTCTCCATCTCCATCTCCGCCACCCGATGCTTGACGAGGTCGCCGATCGAGACGACCCCGACGAGCTTGCGGTTGTCCAGCACGGGCAGGTGCCGGTGGCGCAGCTTGGTCATCATCGCCATGGCTTCGGCGACGGTGACGTCCGGGCGGACGGTGGTGACGTTGCGGGTCATCACCTCGCTGACCGGGGTCTTCATCAGGTCGGCGCTGTGCGTGCGCATCGCTCTGACGATGTCGCGTTCGGAGACGATGCCGCGGATCTCGCCCGAGCTGCCCATGACGATCAGTGCGCCGGTGCCGGTGGATCCCAGCTCCTCGACCACTTCTCGGATCGACTGCCACTCGAGCACCGAGTAGACGGTGTGGCCCTTGCGGTTGAGGATGTCGGCGATCTGCATGGCCTGGTCCTTCCGATGCCGCGTTGCGTCCGGGAGCACCATGGTGCGCTCGCGGATGGCCGTGCGCCAGTGATGAGGTCGGGAGTGACCGGCTTGCCCTAATAGTCGTGCCGGGGAGTGGGATCGACGAGGCGGACGGCGCCGCGGACGATCCGGTCCTTCACCGCGGCGCGCAGCCGGCTCGTCCGGTCGGTCGCGACGGCGATGGGCGGGTGTTGGGCCAGGCGGGGGAACAGCGCCGCAGCGTTGTCGTGGGAGATGGCCGCACCGGACGGGGTGTGCGCGAGGTGCTCGTCGAGCCCGGCTGTGAAGTACCGGACGGCGACCTCGGGGGCGAACGGCCAGTCGCTGCCGAACAGGACGCGCTCGGGTCGGGCGAACGCGATGAGCGACGGGAGGGCGCTCGGGCTGCCGGAGAGTGCGGTGTCGAACCAGAAGGAGCGCAGGTCGGTGAGGATGTCGCGGGGGCTGCGGCCGGTGTCGCCGGTCATGCCGATGGCCATGCGGTGCGCGGCGTAGGGCACGAACCCGCCGGCGTGGGAGAGCACGAAGCGGATGTTCGGATAGCGGCGGAGGATCCCGTTGCGGACGAGCAGGTACGCGGCGCGGGTGGTGTCGAGGAGGAAGTCGGTGGTGAACGGCGGGATGCCGGGCGCCGACGGGCCGGGCAGCTCGGCGGGATGCACGAACGCGACCGCGGAGCGCTCGTGCAGCGCCGCGAACAGCGGCTCCTGCCCCTCGGCGCCGAGGTAGGTGCCGCGGCTGTTGGCGAGCAGGACCACGCCGTCGGCGTGCAGCTCGTCGAGTGCGTGCTCCGCCTCCGCAACGGACGCCGCGATGTCGGGCATCGGCAGCGTGGCGAAGTGGCCGAACCGCGGGAACCGCCGGGTGAGCTCGGCGCCGAACGTGTTGATCCGACGGGCCATCGCCGGCGCTGCGGCATCGTCGAGGAAGCACGTGCCGGGCGCGGACACCGACAGCAGAGCCGCCGCGGTGCCGATCTCGTCCATCAGGGCGAGCGCGGGCTCCGGGCTCCACTCGGGCACCGCGCGCCCGCCGGCGTCGGCGATCCCCGCCGCGCGCAGGGCATCGCGGTAGAACTCCGGCACGAGGTGCTGGTGGACGTCGATCCGGCCGGTCACGCCAACAGCTCCGCGGCCAGCAGCCGCACCAGCACCTGCGCGTGCAGCTCGAACAGGGCGACGAGGTCGACGGAATCGCCGCCGATCTCCTTGGCGATGAACAGCCCGTCGGCCCCGGCGATGGCGTAGGTGGCCAGCTGCTCGACCGCCGCCGCGCTCAGCTGCGGGGCGAGCTCGTGGCAGACCTCGACGACTTTCTCCCGCGTCTGGTGGCGCACCTGCAGGAACATGGTGCGCGCCGACGGCTCGGTGGGTCGGTGCTCCAGGGTGAGCATGAGCCCGAGGCGCAGGAAGTCGGGGCTCTCGAGCAGCGCCTTCGCGATCCCGACGGCCATCGCGGTGAGCCGCTCCGATACCCCGCCGGTGGCCGCGCCGGGCAGCTCCATGGCCGAGAGCCAGCTGCCGAAGCTGCGCTCGATGACGGCCGCGATCAGCTCGTCCTTGTCGGCGAAGTGCCAGTAGATCGAGCTGGCGGGCAAGCCGCAGCGGTCGCTGACCGCGGCGATGGTGGTGCCGTCGTAGCCGCGTTCGCCGGCGATCTCGGCGGCGGCGTCGAGGATGCGCCGGCGCGACTCCTCGCCGTTGATCCGGCGCTTCCTGGTGGTGCGCTCACTCACGTTCGACCTCCTTGACGTCCCGTCGACGACGAGCTTACCGTAGCGGACGTTCCAATTGTAGTGATTACTACGGGAATGGTGGTGAGCGCGATGACGACGACGGAAGCGGTCGTGCGGTCGGAACGGACGGTGCGCATCGGGGCCCGCGAGGTGTTCCTGACCGAGATCACGCCGGTGGGCGGGGCCGGGGCGACACCGCTGGTGATGCTGCACGGGGGCGGGCCGGGCGCGTCCGGGATGTCGAACTACGCCCGCAACGTCGAGGCACTGGCCGCCGGCGGACACCGGGTGCTCGTGCCGGACCTGCCGGGCTACGGGCGCTCGTCCAAGGACATCGACCAGTCCGATCCGTTCGGCGACCTGGCGTTGTTCGTCCGCGGCCTGCTCGACGAGCTCGACGTGGAGCGCGCGAACCTGGTCGGCAACTCCTACGGGGCAGCGGCCGCGCTGCGGCTCTCGCTGGACCGCCCGGAGCGGGTCGCCCGCCAGGTGCTGCTCGGCCCGGGCGGGATCGGCACGACCCGCGCGCTGCCCACCGCGGGACTCACCGCGCTGCTGGACTACTACCGCGGCGAGGGCCCGTCGCGGGCGAAGCTGCGCGCGTTCCTGCGCGACTACCTCGTCTTCGACGGCTCGACGATCACCGAGGAGATGATCGAGGAGCGGTACGCGGCCAGCATCGATCCCGAGGTGGTGGCGAACCCGCCGCTGCGGCGCCCGGCCGGGCTGCGGCAGCTGCTGCGCATGGATCTCTCGCGCGATCCGCGCCTGGCCCGTTGCACGGTGCCGACGCTGGTTGTGTGGGGCACCGAGGACAAGGTCAACCGACCCTCGGGCGGCCCGTTCCTGGCCCACCGGATGCCCAACTGCGATCTCTACCTGCTCGGCCGCACGGGCCACTGGGCCCAGTACGAGCAGGCCGACCGCTTCAACGCGCTGTTGCTGGACTGGCTCGCATCATGAGTCGCCCGGACGTGTTCGGCGCGGCCCGGCTGGGCTACCTCGTCGTCGATTCGCAGCGGCTCACCGACTGGCACCGCTTCGGTGCCGACGCCATCGGCCTGCACGTCGACGAGCTGACCCGCGACGCGCTGCGCTTCCGCCTCGACGACCGCGAGTGCCGGTTCCTGATCCGCCGCGGAGCCGCCGAGGACGTCACGGCGGCCGGCTGGGAGATCGACGACGACGAGACGTTCGAGATCGTCCTGGGCCGCGTGCACGCGGCCGGCCTGCCCGTCGTCGAAGGCGCCGCGGACGAGGCTGCGCAGCGCGGGGTGGAGCGGCTGTGGCGCTTCCCCGGCCCGAAGGGCATCACCACCGAGGTCTTCACCCGCGCCCGCACCACCGCGGCGCCGCTGCGGATGCAGAACGCCGCCTGGGTCACGGGCGCGTCGGGCATGGGCCACATGGCCGTCACCACGACCCGTCCCGAGCAGCTGCACACCTACTGGAACAACCTGCTCGACCTGCGCCTCACCGACCGCGTCACCGAGCGCATCGGCCCGGCCAAGCTGCAGATCCGGTTCCTGCGCAGCGGGCAGCGGCATCACTCCGTCGCGATCGCTGACGTCGCCGGCGTGCCGATCGACCCGGTCCGCACCCGCGTGCAGCACGTCAACATCGAGGTCGCGAGCTTCGACGACGTGCTCGCGAGCTTCCACCGCGTCACCGATCTCGGGTTCGACATGGCCTGGACGGTCGGGCAGCACACCAACGACCGGGAGCTGTCCTACTACTGCGTCACGCCGTCGGGCTTCGAGCTGGAGGTCGGCTGGAACCCGGTGCTGGTCACGCCCGAACGCGAGGCGACCTGGGAGCCGAGCAGCTACGACAGCATCTCGACCTGGGGGCACACCGTCGTCGGCGAGAACGTCGCCACGCTCATGACGCGGTTCCGCGCCGCCGTCGCCTCGCTGCGGCAGGAGGAGGACGTCGTCCCCGCCCTGTCGTCGTTCGCCCACGGGGCGCGTCGATGAACGGCTACGACGTGGCGATCATCGGGTACGGGCCGGTCGGGGTGACCGCAGCGAACCTGCTCGGCCGGATGGGCCTGCGGGTGGTGGTGATCGAGCGCGACGCCGACGTCTACTCCCGGGCCCGCGCGATCTCCACCGACGAGGAGATCCTGCGGATCTGGCAGCGCATCGGCCTGGCCGACGCGCTGTCCGCCGACATGCTCGCCGGGCAACCGCTGACCTTCGTCGACTCCCGGGGCCGGACGTTCCTCACGTTCACCCCGCGCGGGTTCGGCAACGGGCACCCGCCGCAGCAGTTCATCTACCAACCGGCCGTCGAGCGCACCCTGCGGGCGGGTGTCGCGCGGTACCCGAACGTCGAGGTCCGGCTGGGCCACGAGTGCGTGGACATCACGCAGGACGCCGACGGCGTCGAGCTGACCGTGCAGTCCGGCGAGCGGTTCCGGGCGTCGTACGTGATCGCGGCCGACGGCGGCTCCAGCCCGACCCGGCACCGGCTCGGCGTCGGGTTCGAGGGCCGCACGTTCGAGGAGCGCTGGGTCGTCGTCGACACGCGTGTGCGCACGCCGTGGCCGGAGATCGATCGGCTGCGGTTCCACTGCGACCCGGCCCGTCCCGCCGTCGACTGCCCGACCCCGCTGGGGCACCACCGCTGGGAGTTCCCGGTGCTGCCCGGCGACGACGAGGCCGTGCTGGCGTCCCCCGCCGGAGTGCGTGCGCTGCTGGCCCGCCAGGGCATCGGCGACGAGCACGTCGAGATCCTGCGCGCGGTCGTCTACAGCCACCACGTGCGGTTCGCGGACCGGTGGCGGATCGGCCGGGTGTTCCTCGCCGGCGACGCCGCGCACGTCATGCCGCCCTGGATCGGGCAGGGCATGGCCTCGGGTGTCCGCGACGTCGACAACCTCTGCTGGAAGCTCGCCGCCGCCGTCCGCGGGGAGGTGGACGTCGAGCCGCTGCTCGACTCCTACGAATCCGAGCGCATGCCGCACGTCCGCGCGATCACCAAGGCCGCGGTCTTCTTCGGGCGCGTGATCACCGAGCGCCGCGCGGCCGTCACGCCGGTCCGGGACGCGCTGTTCCGGGCGATCTGCGTGCTGCCCGGGGTGGGGTCGTACCTGCGCGACGGTGGCTGGTTCCCGGCCACCACGTACGGGAGCGGGTTCCTCGGCGAGGGCGGTGGGGAGCACCTGCCCCAGCCGTGGGTGCAGGACGGTGCCGGACGGCGCGTCCGGCTCGACGACGTGCTCGGCCACACCGAGTGGGCGGTGCTGCACGTCGGCTCGGCCGCTCCCGGGCTCGATGCGTGGGCGCGGGCCGGTGTCCAGGTGGTGCGGGTGTTGCCCGCCGGCTCGGATCCCACCCCCGGCGCCGTCGTCGACGTGGAGAACGTGCTGGTGGGCTGGTTGCGGAAGCGCAGGATCGCCGCCGTCGCCGTCCGGCCGGACTCGATCGTGCACTCCGCCGGGTCTCAGGCCTCCGTGGGAGCGTGCGCGAAACTCGTTGGCTGACCACGGCAACCCACTGTTACCTTCCGGCGGCCGTGCGAGAGATCGAGGAGGTGGTACCCGTGAACGTATCGACATGGGTGCTTCCCTCCGGGGTCACGGTCGGGCGATAGGTCGTCCGGGAGCGCCGTTCACGAGCACTCCCGAAAGGCACGACCATGCGATTCACTTCCGAACAACGCCTCGACGACGGCGTCCTCGAACGCGCATTCACCCTCGGCGAGATCCCCGGCATCCTGTGGACGCCCGGATCCGCATCCGCACCTGCCCCGCTGATCCTGATCGGCCACCCCGGCGGAATGCACAAGATGTACCCCCGACTGGCTGCCCGGGCCCGGCACTCCGTTGCGGAGGGCTACGCCGCGGCCACCATCGAGCTCCCCTGGACCGGTGATCGGCCCCGTTCCGCCGCCGCCGAGCAGGCCCGCGCCGACCTGCGTCAGGCGCTGGCGGCCGGCGAGCCGGTCGACGACGGGATCGTCGACCGGCTCATCCTCCCGCTGGTCGACAAGGGGGTCCCGGAATGGCAGGCGACCTTGGACGCACTCCTGTCGCTGCCCGAGATCGACGGCCCGGTCGGGTTCTCGGGAGGGGTGATCGCCATCGGGGTCCGGCTGGCGGCGGTCGAACCGCGCATCGCGGCCGCCGTCCTGTTCGCCGGGAGTTTCGTACCCCGCACCATCTTCGAGGAGGCCCGGCAGGTCACCATTCCGCTGCACGTCCTCCTGCAGTGGGACGACGAAGGAAACGACCGGCAGATGGCCCTGGACCTGTTCGACGCCTTCGGCTCCACGGAGAAGACACTGCACGCCAACATGGGCGGACACACCGGCGTCCCGCAGTTCGCGGGGGAGGCTGCGGCCCAGTTCTTCGCCCGGCACCTGAAGTGACGGCCCAGGTCGCGTAGCGACACTCCGACGGCTCAACCGCGCACGGCGAGCAGCTCGCCCTTGCCCACGGTGGCGATGGTCGTCGTGACCCCGTTCGCCGCAGCCAACAGCGCGGCGAACGGGGCTATCTCCTCGGGATGCGAGGTGGCGTTGTCGGCGACGAGCAGCCCGCCGGGGCGCAGGACCCGCAGCGGATGCGGCCACCAGCCCGGGTACTCCGTGCGCTCCGCGTCGAGGAAGAGGAGGTCGACGGACTCGTCGGGAAGGTCTGCCAGATAGCTGCCCCCGTCGACGGGGAGGAACGTGACCAGGTCGGCGAGGCCGGCCTCCGCGAGGCTCGCGGCAGCCGCCTCCTGGGCGTCGGCGTCGGTATCGAGACTCATGACCCGACCACCGGTGTCGCGCACGGCGTCGGCGAGCCACAGGGTCGAGATGCCGCGGGACGTCCCGACCTCCACGATCTCCTTCGCCCGGGTCGAGCGCACGAGCACCGCGAGGAGCTCTCCGGCGCTCTCCTCCAGTACCCGCCAGCGGAGCAGGCGGTCCTCGATCCCGGCGTCGTGCCGCTCGGCCGCCAGCGCCAGTTCGTCCAGCACCGCACGCACCCGCTCGTCCACGGGGAGAGCAGACCACGGCCGGCGACGGCCAACAACCGATCCCGTTCACGCAGCCGCAAGGACGTAGCCGCCCAGCAGAGCGACGACGGCACGGGCGTCGGCACGCAGGCTCGCCCGGCGTGCCGGCGCCGGGTGCTCGCGGGGTCGCGCTGTCCAGCTGTCGCTGGTGCGCGTGTCGACGCCGTAGCGCGGCGCCGCGGCGGCCAGCAGGAACAGAACGGCCAGGATCGTCCACATCGTCATGGCACGACCATCGGTCGGAGGCCGCCTCCCGGGCATCGGGAGCAGCTCCCCATCTCTGCCGCCGGACACCCCACCTCGGCCTAGGATCCCCGGGTGGAGCTCCTGGAGCGGGAGCCGCTCCTGGCGTCGCTGCGCGGATTCCACGCCGACGCGGTCGGCGGTGCGGGTCGTCTCGTGTTCGTCGCCGGCGAGGCGGGCATCGGGAAGTCCGCGCTCGTCGACGCCTTCTGCGCGGGGCTGCCCGCCGACACCCCGGTGCACCGCGGGTTCTGCGACTCGCTGGACACGCCCCGCGCGCTCGGCCCGCTGCACGACATCGCGCGCACATGCCCGCCCGAGCTCGGCAGGTTGCTCGCCGGCGGATGCGACCGGCACGCCCTGTTCACGGCCTTCCTGGACGCCATCGCCGCCGACGGGTCGGTGACCGTCGTCGAGGACGCGCACTGGGCCGACGCGGCCACGCTGGACCTGCTGCTGTTCGTCGGCCGGCGCATCGGGACGTTCGCGGCCACCGTCGTGGTGACCTACCGGGCCGAGGAGGCGGGCGGCGACCACGCGTTGCGCCGCGTGCTGGGTGATCTCGCGACCGTGCGGGCCGTGCGACGGCTGGTCGTGCCGCCGCTGTCCGAGGCCGCGGTGCACGACTTGGCCGGGCGCCACGGTCGCGACGGTGCGCTGCTGCACGCCGTCACCGGCGGCAACGCGTTCTTCGTCACCGAGGTGCTCGACGCGCCCGGCCACGACGTCCCGGGCACCGTGCGCGACGCGGTGTCGGCGCGGATCAGCCGGCTGGGGTCGGGAGCCAGAGTCGTGCTGGACGGGGTGTCGCTCGTTCCCGACGGGGCCGACGGCGCGTTGTTGGAGGCGGTGCTCGCCGTCGACTCTGCCGGGCTCGACGAGGCGGTGCGCGCGGGGATCCTCGTCCTCGACGGCCCGGTCGTGCGGTTCCGGCACGAGCTGGCGCGGCGCGTGGTGGAGGCCGACGTCCCCGCCGCGCGGGCCACGGAGCTGCACGGTCGGATCACGGCGCTGCTCGCGACGGTCGAGGGCGTCGATCCGGCCCGGCTCTCCTTCCACGCCGACGCCGCCGGGGACACCGCGGCGGTGCTGCGCTACGCGCCCGCAGCCGGCCGGCAGGCCACCGAACTGGGCGCGCACCGTGAGGCCGCCGCGCACTTCGCACGCGCGGCGCGGCACGCCGAGCGGGCCGCGCCCGTCGAGGTGCGTGCGCGGCTGTGGGAGCAGCGGGCCGACGCCTGCGAGAACAGCTACTGGACGTTCTCCGCAGCGGCGGGCCCGGACGATCTCGCCGACGCGGTGGCGGCATCGGAACGGGCCGCGGTGCTGTGGGCCGAGGCGGGCGATGTCGAGCGCCGGGCCGTGGTCACGGCCCGCGGCGCCCACCGGCTCTGGAACGCGGGCCGCCGCGCCGACGCGGAGGTCGCAGCCGGGGTTGCGGTCGCGCTGCTGGACTCGTTGCCGCCCGGTGCCGGCACGGCGCAGGGATACACCGCGCTGGCGCGGCTGCGCATGCTCGCGCGGGACATGCCGGGCGCCGTCGCGCTCGGTTCGGTGGCGATCGCCCATGCCGAGGAGCACGGCGACCGCTCCTCGCTTGCGCTCGCGCTGGGCATCGTCGGCAACGCGCAGTGGCTCACCGCGCCCGACCGGGCCGCGGAGCTGCTCATCCGCAGCCTCGACGTGGCGCGCGACGCCGACGACGAGCTGGCCGTCGCTGCAGCGCTCGGCAACCTCGGGGCGGGCGCCGGGATGATCCGCGACTACGCCGCCGCCGACCGGTGGCTGGCCGCGACCGTGGCGTGGTGCGCCGAGCGCGACCTCGACGCGCTGCTGGGGTTCGCCAGGGCCTGGCAGGCGCGGTCGGCGTTCGAACAGGCCCGCTGGTCGGAGGCCGGTACCGCCGCGACGGAGGTCATCGGCCGGTACGCGGACCATCCGCCGAGCCGGACCGTCGCCCTCACGGTCCTTGGCCGGCTGCGGACCCGCCGCGGCGACCCGGACTCGCAGAGCCCGCTGCGGTTGGCGCTGGAACTGGCTGAGCGGACCGGTGACCTGCAGCGATGCTGGCCGGTGGCGGCCGGGCTGGCGGAGGCGGCGTGGCTGGCCGGCACTCCGGAGCTGATCGCGGGTCTGGTCGGCGACACCTACGCGGTGGCCGTCGAGAACCGGCACCCATGGGCGGCGGGGGAGCTGGGGCTGTGGTTGCACATGGCCGGAGGCGCCGTGGACAGGTCCGCGGTCGTGGCGCGTCCGTGGGCGGCCCAGCTCGCCGGCGACGCCACAGGTGCGGCGCGGACGTGGCAGGAGCTCGGCTGCCTTTACGAGGCCGCGCTGGCCAGGTCCGCGAGCGACGACCGGGACGAGCTGCTGGTCGCGCTGCACGAGCTGCAGGCGCTCGGCGCGTGGCCGGCCGCGGAGATCGCGGCCCGGCGGCTGCGCGAGCTCGGGGTGCGCCACCTGCCGCGGCGGCCGCGGCAGGCCACGTTGGACAACCCAGCGCAGCTCACCGAACGCCAGGTCGACGTCCTGGAGCTGCTGGCCGACGGCCTGCGCAACGTCGACATCGCCGCTCGGCTGCACATCTCGCCCAAGACCGTCGACCACCACGTGTCGGCGATCCTGGCCAAGCTCGGCGTCGGCTCCCGGCAGGAGGCGGCCCGCTGGCATGGGGAGCGACCCACCCGAACATAGGGAACCGATCCCGATTCCCCGGTGCGCGGCCGGCGGCACAGTCCGTGTCGAGGGTGATGCTCACCCTCGAACACCGAGAGGACTTCTCCGATGGCTCGTTACCTCGTCGAGCGCACCTTCCCCGACGGACTCGCGATCCCGGCCGACGACCAGGGCGCCAAGGTGACCCGGGACGTCGTGGGCGGCAACGCGCAGCACGGCGTCACATGGGTGCACTCGTACGTCAACCCCGACCGCACGGCCACGTACTGCATCTACGACGGCCCCTCGCCCGAGGCGATCCGGGAGGCGGCCACGACCAACGGCCTGCCGGTGGACCGGATCACCGAGGTCAGCGTGCTGGACCCGTACTTCTACCACTGACCCCTGCCTCAGACGGGCCCCGCGGCGACCGGCCGCGGGGCCCGTCGGCGTGGTGCGCCATGGTCAACGTATTGCGTCATGCGCACCCATCGCTAAGCTCGCCCGTGCGATGCAGAACCGGGAAGTCGGTGGAAGTCCGACACGGTCCTCGCCACTGTGACCAGGGAGCTCACCTCCGAACTCGCCACTGGGGCCCGTACGGCTCGGGAAGGCCGGGGGAAGCGCCTGACCTGGGAGTCAGGAGACCGCCTGCATCGGTCCTGTAGTGCCCGATCCACGAGAGATGGAGGGCTGCGCTCATGAGTGACCGCATGCCACTGACCGACCGCCTCGACGCGGGCCCGGTGATCTGTGCCGAGGGGTTCCTCTTCGAGCTCGAACGGCGCGGGTACCTCACCGCCGGCGAGTTCGTCCCCGAGGTTGCGCTGGAGTACCCCGAGGCGCTGCGCGCGCTGCACCTGGACTACCAGCGCGCGGGCTCCGACATCGTCGAGGCGTTCACCTACAACGGCCACCGCGAGAAGATGCGGGTCATCGGCAAGGAGGAGCTGCTCGAACCGCTGAACCGGGCCGCCCTGCAGATCGCGCGCGAGGTGGCCGACGGGCACCCGGGCAACCTGATGGCCGGCAACATCTCCAACAGCAACATCTGGGACCCCGCCGACAAGAAGCGGCAGGACGAGGTCCGGGACATGTTCTCGGAGATGGTGGGCTGGGCCGTCGAGGGCGGCGCCGACATGATCATCGGCGAGACCTTCTACTACGCCGGTGAGGCACTCGCCGCGCTCGAGATCGCGAAGTCGAGCGGGCTGCAGGTGGTGCTCACGATCGCGCCGATGGCGGCCAACGAGATGGCTGACGGGGTGGGGATCGTCGAGACCTGCCAGCAGCTGGAGCAGGCCGGCGCCGACGTGGTCGGCATGAACTGCTTCCGCGGACCGGAGACCATGCTGCCGTGGCTGCGCGAGATCCGGGCGGCCGTGTCGTGCCACGTCGGCGCGCTCCCGATCCCGTACCGGACGACCGCGGCCGAGCCGACGTTCTTCAACCTCAGCGACCCGAACGCCATCGTGCCGTCGCCGCACGGACGCACGTTCCCGACCGCGCTCGACCCGCTCTACGCGAACCGCTACGAGATCGGCGCCTTCGCCCACGACGCGCACGAGATCGGGATCAACTACCTCGGCGTGTGCTGCGGCGCGTCGCCGATGCTGATCCGCCAGGTCGCCGAGGCCGTAGAGCGGAAGACGGAGGCCAGCAGGTTCTCGGAAAGGATGCAGAACCACTTCATGTACGGCGACAACGAGCGCCTGCCCGAGCACATCGTCGCACTGGGCGACCGCGCCTGACCCCCGCTCACGCACACCGTGGTGTGCCGACGCACATGGTCGACCATGTGCGCGAGCACCTCACGGTGTGCGCGAGCGGATTGTGTAGTCCACCGATCTGAGCCTGCGGGTCCTGCGCAGGAAGGTGATGGTCGTGTCGGGCCAGAGCAGGGTGTTGCGGCCCGTTCTGGGGTCCTGGTACCAGCTGCGACACCCGCCCGACTGCCACACCGTGTGCGCCATGCGTTGCTCGATCCACTGGTTGAACCGGACCTGGACCTCCGGCCGGACCTCGATCGACGTCGCCCCTGCGCGGTGCACGCGGCGGATGCAGCCCACCAGGTGGCGGGCCTGCGCCTCGATCATGACGATCTGGGAGTTGTGTCCGAGCCCGGTGTTGGGGCCGGCCATGACGAACATGTTGGGGAAGCCGGCCACGGTGGTGCCCAGGAAGGCCGCCATGCCGTCGCGCCACGCGTCGGCGAGGCGGACGCCGGCGCGGCCGGTGATGGCCATCCGGGTCACGTTGTCGTGGGCGTCGAAGCCGGTGCCGTAGATCAGGACGTCGGCCGGGGCGACCGTGCCGTCCGCGGCCACGACGGCGTCGGGGCGGATCTCGCGAACATCGCCCTGGTGGACGGACACGTGCGGTTTCGTGATCGCCGGGTACCAGTCGCTGGAGATCAGCAGCCGCTTGCAGCCGACTGCGTAGTCCGGGGTGAGCCGGGCGCGCAGCTCGGGATCTGCAACTTGCCGGTCCAGCAGGCCCCCGGCGAACTTCGCGATCCTGTCCATCCGCGCCTGGTCGCGGACGAAGCCTGCAGCGCGGTTCTCGTGGATCCAGAACAGCCGTTGCCGCTGGTACCAGCGGTACGGCGAGAACCGGCGGGCCCGTGCGTCGAGCGCCCGGTCGACCTTGGGCAGGATCCACGGAGCGGTCCGCTGGAACACCGCGAGCTCCGCCACCTGGTCGACGATCTCCGGCACGAACTGGATGGCACTCGCGCCCGTCCCGATCACGGCGACCCGCTTGCCGGTCAGGTCGACGCCGTGGTCCCAGTCCGCCGAGTGGAACGCGGGGCCACGGAAGGTCGCGGCGCCCGACAGCGCCGGGATCACCGGATGGTGCAGCGCGCCGACGGCGGTGACGAGGAACCGGCTGCGGAAGCGCTCACCGGCCTCGGTCACCACCTCCCAGGTGGCCGCCGCCTCGTCCCACTCGGCGCTCGCGACCCGGGTGCCGAACCGGGTGCGGTCGGTCAGCCCGCGCCGCCGGGAGACGTCGTGCAGGTAGGACAGGATCTCCGGCTGCGGCGCGAACAACCGCGTCCAGTCGGCCTTCTGGTCGAAGGAGAAGGAGTAGAGCGGCGACGGGATGTCGCAGGCGCAGCCCGGATAGGTGTTGTCGCGCCACGTCCCGCCGAGGTCGGTCGCCTCCTCGAGGATGCGGAACGAACGGACCCCGGCCCGGTCCAGCAGCGCCGCCACGCCCAACCCGCTGAAACCCGCGCCGATGATCAGCACGTCCAGCTCGTTGACGCGGGGCACGGTCCGGGTCGGGCTGGGTTCAGTTGTCGACGTCATGGAGTTGCCGCTTGAGGACCTTGCCGGCCGGGTTGCGCGGCAGCTCGGTGACGAACCGGAACTCGGCTGGCACCTTGAAGTCGGCCAGCAGGGACCCGGCGTGCCGGCGCAGGTCGTCGACGTCGGGTGCGTCACCGCGCGGGACGATCACCGCGCGCACCCGCTCGTCGAAGACCGGATCGGGCACCCCCACGACGGCGACCTCGGCCACCGCCGGATGCTGCGCCAGCGCGTTCTCCACCTCGAGGCTGTAGATGTTCTCGCCCCCTCGGATGATCATGTCCTTGAGCCGGTCGAGCACCGTGACGTAGCCCTCGGCATCGACGCGCCCCACGTCACCGGTGTGCAGCCAGCCGTCGACGAACGTGGCCGCGGTGGCGTCGGGATTGCCCCAGTAGCCCAGTGCGACGTTGGGGCCCCGCACGCACAGCTCGCCGACCACGTCACGGAGATCGGCCGGTGGCTCGCCGGGCAGCGCGATGGCCACCTCCTGCCCCGGCGTCGGGCGGCCCACCGTGGCGGGGTGCGCGAGGTAGTCGGCGCCGTTGACGCACGTGACGATCGACGTGGCCTCGGTGAGGCCCCAGACGTTGAGGAGCTCGAGCCCGGGCAGCCGCTCCGCCATCTCCGCGGGGAACGACTCCGGTACGGGCGCGCCGCCCATCGCGAACACCCGCAGCGAGGAGAGATCGGCGGCCGCGTCGCGCGCCAGGATCAACCGCAGCATGGCGGCCACCCCGGCGAACACGGTGATCTTCTCCTCCCGCAGCGTGTCGGAGATGGTGTCGGGCACGAACGCCGGGACGAGCACGCAGCATCCACCCGCCGACAGGAACCCGATCAGCTGGGAGTTGATCCCCGTCGCGTGGAAGAGCGGGGCGACGACGAGCGTGCGGTCGGCGGCGGTGACCCCGATCTGCGTCCGCACCGTCTGCGCGTTGGCCAGCAGGTTGGCGTGGCTCTGCATGGCGCCCTTGGGGGCGCCGGTGGTGCCGGACGTGTACAGCAGGTTGGCGACATCGCCGGCCGCCCGCGCCAGCCCGGCCGACGTCGCCGGCAGGGCGGGCGCCAGCAGCTCGTCAAGCGTCGACCAGCGGGTGCCCGCCGGCAGGCGTGCCGCGAGCGTGTCGTCGCTGATCACGGCGGTGGCGCCGCTGTCGGTGAGCACGTGCGCGATCTCGGGCGGCGCGAAGCGCGTGTTGATCAGCACCGCGATCCCGCCGGCGAGCTGGACGCCGATGTAGGCCACGGCGTAGCGCCAGCCGTTGGGCAGCAGGATCGCCACCCGGTCGCCCGGCGCGATCCCCAGCGCGGCCCCGACGGATCCCGCGCGGCTCATCAGCTCCGCGTAAGACAGTCGATCGTCGCCCTCGACGACCGCCTCCCGCTCGTCGCGGGCGCGTTCCGTGAACAGCTCGGCGAGGTTCACCCCCGGCCTCCCAACACGATGTCGTGCAGCGATGGATCGCCGGCGCGGACGAGCTCCGAGTCGATGCGGCGGCCTGTCACGGGGCAGAGGTACTCCCGATAGACGATCGTGCGGCCGGCCCGGCCCTCGCGCGTGGCGAACTCCGGCTCGGTCTCGTGCACCGGGCGTTCCAGCACCGCGCACCCGTCCTTGTAGTTGCCGCCGGCCGGGGCGAGCAGCGCCCGTCCGGTGGCGGAGACGAACGCACCACCGGCGGTGATCGCCAGCTCGCCGGCGACCGGGCGGAGCTCCTCGTCGACGATCCGAGGCTCCTGAGCAGGGGGAGTGGCCGCGGCCAGCCGGGCGACGCGGCGGGCGCCGCGCAGCGCCGTCGTCTCGTCGTCGTCGGCGAGCACGGCGTACACGCGCGACGCCGTCTCGGCGCTCATCGCACCGGCGGCGACGTCGGCGCGCACCGCCGCCGGATCGCGGTCGAGCGGATCGCCGAAGCCGACCCCGTTGCCGCCGGTCCACTCCCAGGCGGCGTCGGCGCCCATCATCAGCATCGGGCCCTTCGCCTCGACGGGCGGTTCCAGGCCGGGGGTCGCGTCGAAGTCGGTGAGCACCTCGCCGGCGGCGAACCGGGCGAGCACGTCGGTGCCGTGCTTGAGCCGGAAGTGCCCGGCCGAGCCCGGGTTGGCGCCGAAGGAGCCGACGGCCTTGGGGAACGACTCGTCGACGTACACGGCGGCGGCCATCCCGGGCACCGTCCACGGGATGCCGGCCTCGACGAACCCGCGCCCGCCGCGGAACCGCCCGGCGCCGTCGGCCCCGGCCGGGAGCGCGCGGCGGTAGAGGAACAGCATCGGCCAGAGCAGCTCCAGCTCCTCGATGTTGCTGGCCCGGCCCTCGGGGATCCAGAAGTGGCCGCCGAAGTCGACGCCGTCCCCGGCCGGGGAGGCGCTCAGCGCACCGATCATGTTGTCGGCGTTGGTCGCGATGAACGGCGTCCCGTTGGGCTGTATGCCGCCGGCGATCAGCCCGTAGAACGACGGGTGGGCCGGGCCGATGGCGAGTCGGGCGATCTCGGGCTCGGCGCAGGCCAGCATCTTCGCGATCACGGAGCCGGAGAGGCTGATCAGCGTCTCCATCGTGTAGATGCCCGACGGGCTGACCGCCGCGGGGAAATCGGCGCACGAGAGCGTCCCCGGCACCGGGTCGAAGTGCACCCGCCGGTAGACGCCCCCGTAGGCACCGGCGAGGTCGGCGGTCAGTGACGCCGTCAGCGCGGCGAGGAAGGCCCCCGACAACCCCGCGTAGGTGACGTTGATCGACCCCGTCTGGGGATCGGTGCCGGCGTTGTCGACGTAGAGGTGGCCACCCTCCTTGCGGACGGTCAGCTGGTAGGCGTACGTGCCGGAGTCCCCGGTGTGCGCGGCCTCCTGGTAGATCCGGTGGCTCCAGCTACCGTCGGGCACCTTCGCGAGCCGCTCGTCGATCGTGCGCTCGCCGGCGTCGAGGACGCGGTCCATCACGGCCGCGACGACGTCTGCGCCGTAGCGCTCGACCAGCGTGGTGATCTTCCCGGCGGCCACGGTGTTCGCGGAGATCGCCGCACGCAGGTCCATGTGCACGTTGGTGGGCACGCGGGACTGGCGCAGGAACATCTGCTCCAGGTCCGGGCGCACGTGCCCGCGGCTGACCAGCTTGAACGGCGGGAACGCCGGCGGGTCGGAGAAGATGTCGGTCGCGTCGACGCAGAAGCTGCCCATCATCGAGCCGCCCACGTCGCTGTGGTGCAGCACGTTCGCCACCCAGCAGAACAGCGCGTCCCCGACGAACACCGGCGCGGCGACGATCGTGTCCGGCTGGTGCGGCGTGCCGACGAACGGATCGTTCGACACGTACATGTCGCCCGGTTCGATGCCAGGATCGTCGGCGCGGTTCTCCAGGATCCACTTGATCGTCAGCGACTGCGCGTTGGAGAAGTACTGCAGGTACGGGCCGAGGAAGACCAGGTCGCCCGTCGCGGTGGTGATCGAGGGCTGGAAGTCGCGGGTGATCATCGTGACGGGGGAGACGCACAGCCGCTGCAGCGTCTGGCCGTGCTCCAGGTTGGTGTTGAGCAGGCCGTAGCGGATCACCTCGAACGTCACGGGATCCACGGACTCGGCGCGGCCGGCGTGCAGCTGCAGCCGTTCGGAGATGGTCAGCTCGTCCGCCGGGATGTAGCTGCGAGCTACTCCGTCCCAGGTCACGGTCATCGGGATCCCTCCAGCGTCAGGGTGAGCGCGTCACCGCTGCGGCGCAGGGTCGCTCCCGGGGGCACGGCGATGGTGGTGTGCGCGAGCTCGACGAGGGCGGGGCCGTCGACGCTGCTCGCCGGCACGCCGATGTGGACGGCGGTCGGCGTCCGGCCGTGGCCGGGCCAGAAGACCTCGGTCGCCGGGCTCGCGCCGTTCACCGCCGCGGGCACCGCGGGCGTCGGCACCCCGGCCGGGACGCTCGCCCTGGCCCGCAGCGCGAACACCTCGACTGCCTGGAACAGCGCCGTCCCGCCGGAGCCGTAGCGGCGGGTGTACTCGGCGTGGAAGGCGGCGAGCAGCGCTTCCGCGGAGGCCGGCGCCGGCACGGGGATCTCGAGGCTGTGCATGAGCTGCTCCCGGAAGCGCATGAGCGCCTCCACCTCGACGTGCGCGGATCCGTCGACCCCGTCCGCGGCGAGGTCCGCCCGCACCGCGGCCTCGATCTCGGCGACGGCCGCCGGGAGCGTCTCCCCGTCGAACGGCGCGAGGAACGTCCGCTCCAGCTCGCGGTAGCGCACCGCGTCGCCGGCGGCGATCCCGTACGCCGACAGGGTGGACGCGCCGTCGCCCAGCGGGATCACGACCTCCGCCACGCCGATCTCGGCCGCGTACCCGAAGGCGTGGACGGGCCCGGCGCCGCCGTAGGCGTAGAGGACGTAGTCGCGCGGATCGTGGCCGCGTTCCAGGGTCTGCTGGCGCACCAGCGCGGCGGCGCGCATGTTGTTGATCTCCAGGATGCCCGCGGCGGTGTCCTCGACGGACAGCCCCACCTGCGCCGCCAGGCCCGCGACCGCGGCTACCGCGGCGTCGCGGTCCAGTGGCATCCGGCCGTCCAGGAATCCATCGGGGCGCAACAGGCCGAGCACGACGTCGGCGTCGGTGACCGTCGGTTCCGTGCCGCCCCGGCCGTAGCAGGCGGGCCCAGGATCCGCGCCCGCGCTGCGCGGGCCGACCCGCAGGCCGCCGGTGGCCGCGTCGAACCGTGCGATCGTGCCCCCGCCGCACGCGATCGTGCGGACGTCGAGATGGGGCAGCCGGTAGGTGTACTGGTCGATGACGTTCTCGTCGGCGAGGATCGGCTTGCCGTCGATCACGAGCCCGATGTCGAACGACGTGCCGCCCATGTCGGTGGCGACGACCCGGTCGTGCCCGTACGCGGTCGCGAGCGCCGCGACCCCGGTCAGGCCGCCGGCCGGGCCGGAGTCGATCGTGCCCAGCGACGTCGCGGCGGCGGTGCGGGCGGGCAGCACGCCGCCGTTGGACTGCATCACCAGCAGCGGCGCGCGCAGCCCCGCGGCCGTGAGGCGGTCGGCGAGCGAGCTGAGGTAGCTCGAACACGCCGGCCCGACGTAGCCGTTGACGACCGTGGCGACGGTGCGCTCGAACTCCCCGAGCCGCGGCGACACTGCCGAGGACCGCGAGAGGTACAGCTGCGGCAGCGCCGCGCTCAGCTCGGCGACCAGCTTCTGCTCGTGCTCGGGATTGGCGAACGACCACAGCAGCGCGATCGCGACGGCGTCGAGCCCGTGCGTGTCGACGAGCTCGACGATCTCCCGGACCGCCCGGTCCACGTCGAGCGCGACCACTACGTCGCCGCGGGCGTCGACGCGTTCGTGCAGCTCCAGCACCGCTCCCGGAGCCACCAGTGGTGCGGGCAGGCGGCTGCCGTGCACCGAGTAGACCTCCTCGATCGAGCGGCCGGCGACCCGCCCGTACCCGCGCATGAGGGTGAGCGCGTCGCCGTGGCCCGCAGTCGCGACCAGGCCGACCCGGGCACCACGCCGTTCCAGGACGGCGTTGGTGCCGATGGTGGTGCCGTGCGCGAACCGCGCGGTGTCCGCGAGCAGCTCCGGCAGGGTTGTGCCGGCCGCATCGGCCAGCAGCGCCAGCGCGTCGAGCACGCCGGAGGCCGGATCGGCGCGGGTCGTGAGTGCCTTGCTGGTGACGTGGCGCCCGTCCGCGTCCACGAGGACGCAGTCGGTGAACGTGCCGCCGATGTCCACACCGATGCTGTGCATGGCTACTCCTGGGTCGTGGTTACCGGTGCAGCCCGGAGCGGCCGAGGCCGCCGCCGCCGTCGAGCCGCAGTGCCTGACCGGTCGTGTAGCCGGCGGCGGGGGAGAGCAGGTAGATCGCCGTGCCGACGACCTCGCCGAGGGTCGCGATGCGGCCCAACGGGACGTCGGCGAGCAGCCGGTCGCGGATCTCGTCCGGCAGGCCGAGCACCTTCGGGGTCGCCACGAGGCCGGGCACGATGGCGTTCACCCGGATCCCGGCGGCGGCCCACTCGGCGGCCAGGGAGCGGGTCAGCCCCAGCACGCCGGCCTTCGACGCCGCGTAGGAGGCCTGCCCGGGCAGCCCGTCCTGCGCAGCCAGAGAGGAGAAGAAGACGATCGCGCCGTGCCCGGATGCACGCAGCGCCGGGAACGCCGCCTGCGCGACGAAGAACTGGGCGGTCAGGTTCGCCTCGAGATCGCGGCGGAAGGCATCGGCCGGGAACCGGTCGGCCCGGTGGATGGTGTCGACGACCCCGGCCGCGCCGATGACTGCGTCGAGCCCGCCCAGGCGTTCCACGGCCGCCGCGACGGCACTGCTCGCCGCGCTGTCGTCGGCCAGATCGGCCTCGATGTCCACCCCGGTGCCGGGCCGGTCGATCCCCACGAACGGGCAGCCCAGCTCGGCGAGTGCCGTGACAGCCGCCCGTCCGATGCCGCCGGCGGCACCCGTCACGAGCACCCGGGTTCCGGGTGCGGGCACCGTCGACCACTCCGTCATGGGACGCTCCAGAGGCTCGTGTCGATCGATTGATCGACACGAAAAATAGTCGGATCGACGGCAGGGCGTCAAGGTGTCGATCGATCGATCGGCATGCTTGGTAGGGTCGGGCATGGCCCGGAAACGGTCACTCGACGACGGCGGGGCCCTGCGCGCCCAGATCCTGGAGACCGCAGCACACCTGTTCTACGAGCACGGCTACGCCGCCACGTCGATCCGCGACCTCGCCGACGCCGTCGGCATCTCGTCGTCGACGATGTACCACCACTTCACGAACAAGCAGGAGATCCTGCACGCGATCATCCTGACCTTCATGCAGGACTTCAACGACGCGATCGTGCCCGTCCTGCGCGACCCGGCGCTGACCCCGCCGCAGCGGATCGCCGAGGCAGCCCGCCTGCACGTCGAGATCTCCGACGACCGCCGCCCCGAACTGCTCGTCGGCAACCCGTTCCGCAACGCGCTGGGCCCCGAGCAGCTCCGTCAGACCGTGGGCCTGCAGCGGGAGTACCACCGCGCGGTGCGCGACACGATCGCTGAGGGATGCGCCGTGGGCGACTTCGCGGTCGAGGACGTGACCATGGCGACGATGGCGGTGCTCGACATGCTCAACGGTGTGCGCGAGTGGTTCCACAAGGACGGGGAGCAGACCCGCGAGCAGATCATCGACCGCTACCAGCAGATGATCGCGAAGATGCTGCGGCCGTCGAGCTGAACGACGCTCCTTCGGGTAGAACGTCGAGAAGTGGCGCCATCCGTTCGAGCCGGGCCCGGTTGCTCACGTCGATCTCGGTGGGGTGGTGCGGCCAGCTGCCGATGACCAGCCCGGCGACGGTGATCCCGCGCCGGGTGAGGGCCTCCAGCGTCAACGCCGTGTGGTTGAGGGTGCCGAGGCCGCTGCGGCACACGACGACGACCGGCGCGGTGAGGGCGAGCGCGAGATCGGCGATGGTGTGGCCGTCGTGGTCGAGCTCGACGAGCAGACCGCCGGCCCCTTCGACCAGCACGTCGTCGTGCAGCGCATGCAGCCGCCGGATCGCCTCGAGATGGACCTGCAGCGGAGGCAGCCGCATGCCGACACGCACGGCGGCTGCGACCGGGGCCATCGGGTGCGGAAGCCGGATCCCCTCGTGGACGGCCGTGCAGCCGGACAGCCGCCGCACGACGTCGATGTCGCCCTCCCCGTCCTCGGTGCCGGCCTGCACGGGCTTGTAGACCGCTCCGCCGGGGCGCTGGACGGCCAGCGCGGCAGTGGCGATCGTCTTACCCACGCCGGTGTCGGTCCCGGTGATCACGAGGACCGTCACGCCGGGACCTCCGTCCTGGCCCACCGGGCGGCGAGCCGGGCGGCGTGCGCGGCCCGGTCGGGATCGACGCCGGCCCGTGCCACCAGGCGCAGCCGGGAGATGCCGTCGGGCACGCTCGGCGGGCGGAAGCAGCCCACGGCGATCCCGTCGCCCTGCAGGCGATCGGTGGCGGCGACGGCGTCGGCGGCGGAGGCCGCCGGGATGGACTGCACGGCGCCCGGGGCCAGTGGCACCTCGGCGGCGCCGGCGATCCGCGCTGCAACGAGGTGCAGGTCGGCGACCAGTTCCGGTTCCGCCGCGATGATCCGGCACGCGGTCGCGGCCGCCGCCGCAGCGGCGGGGGCCAGCCCCGTGTCGAAGATGAACGTGCGGGCGGCGTTGACCAGGTGCTCGCGCAGCGCGGGGGAGCCGAGTACGGCCCCGCCCTGCGCGCCGAGGGCCTTCGACAGGGTGGCCGTGACGACGACGTGCTCGGCACCGGCCAGTCCGGCCGCGTGGACCGCGCCCCGGCCGTCGCCGGCCACGCCGATGCCGTGCGCCTCGTCGACCACCAGCAACGCGTCGTACCGCGCGCACAGCGCAGCCGTGCGGGGCAGGTCGCAGGCGTCGCCCAGCACCGAGTAGATCGACTCGACCACGACGATCGCCCGCGGCTGGGTCCGATCGCGCAGCAGCCGCTCCAGGGCGTCCAGGTCGCCGTGCGGGCAGATCGCGACGGGGGAGCGGGACAGCCGCGCCCCGTCGATGAGGGACGCGTGCATGTGCGCGTCGGAGATCAGCAGCGTGTCCGGGTCGCCGAGCGCGGTGAGCACCCCGATGTTGGCGGTGTACCCACTGGAGAAGGCCAGGCAGGACGGCTGCCCGGTCAGCCGCGCGAGCTCGGTCTCCACCTCGACGTGCGCCGCGGTCGTGCCCGTGACCACCCGGGACGCGCCGGCGCCTACCCCGTACTGCTCGATCGCGCGGACTGCCGCCGCCCGCAGGCGCGGATCGTGGCCGAGCCCGAGGTAGTCGTTCGACGCGAGGTCGAGCATCGCGGATCGCGGGTGTCGTCGCTGGTCGGTGGCGCGGACGATGCCCCGCCGGGCCCGCGCGGCCGACATCGCCATGATCCAGTCCTGCATGCCGCCCATCAGCCGTGCACCTCCGCGACGGCGCCGGTGACGGCGGCACCGATCGCGGCGATCTCGTCGGGACCGCAGACGTAGGGCGGCATCGTGTAGACGAGGTCGCGGAACGGGCGGACCCACACACCGCGGTCGAGCGCCGCGCGGGTCACCGCCGCGACGTCGACCGGCCCGGTCAGCTGGACGACGCCGACCGCGCCCAGCACTCGCACGTCCCGCACCGAGGTGAGTGCGGCGGCCGGCTTCAAGGCCACCGCCAGCTCGGCCTCGATCCGGGGGATACGCAAGCCGTGCTCCGGCAGGAGCGCCAGCGACGCCGACGCCACCGCGCAGGCCAGCGGATTGCCCATGAACGTCGGGCCGTGCAGCAGGGTGGCGACCGCGCTGCCGACCTCGCCCGTGCACAGCACGGCGGCCAGCGACAGGTAGCCGCCGGTCAGCGCCTTGCCCACGCACATCACGTCGGGCACGACGCCGGCATGGTCGACCCCGAACGGCATGCCGGTGCGGCCGAATCCCGTCGCGATCTCGTCGGCGATCAGCAGGATCCCGTGCCGGTCGGCGATGCGGCGCAGCGCGGTGAGGCAGCCGGGCGGGTAGACGTGCATCCCACCGGCACCCTGCAGGACGGGCTCGACGACGATCCCCGCCACCGTCGCCGCGTGCGCGTCGATCAGCTCCTCGGCTGCGGCGACCCAGCCGTCGATGCAGACCCCGTCGGCATCGGCGGGCGGCCGCTGCAGGAACAGCTGGTCGGCGACCAATCCGGGGAACAAGGAGTGCATGCCGTCGACCGGGTCGCAGACGCTCATCGCGCCGGTCGTGTCGCCGTGATAGCCGCCGCGCAGCGCGACGAACCGGCGGCGCTGCGGCCGGCCCGTCGCGGCCTGGTACTGCACCGCGAGCTTCAGCGCGACCTCGACCGAGACGGAGCCCGAGTCGGCGAAGAAGACGTGACGCAGGTCCCCAGGAGCCAGTGCCACCAGCTGCTCGGCCAATCGCACCGCCGGCTCGTGGGTCAGGCCGCCGAACATCACGTGGCTGAACCGGTCGACCTGCTCGTGCACCGCCGCGTCCAGGGCCGGGTGCCGGTAGCCGTGGATCGCGCACCACCACGAGCTCATGGCGTCGATCGCGTCGAAGCGCGTCCCGTCGGCCGCCTCCAGCTGCAGCCGGGTCCCCGATGCTGCGCGCACGGCGTA
>Ga0307513_10001759_pt1 | contig 30872 bp, 28 predicted proteins | sample 15_EM_MG_FD_202174 | JGI IMG/M metagenome (GOLD analysis project Ga0307513, IMG submission 202174) | Populus trichocarpa ectomycorrhiza microbial communities from riparian zone in the Pacific Northwest, United States - 15_EM | ecosystem: Host-associated > Plants > Roots > Unclassified | place... | reverse complement strand
CGACTGGCCGAGTATCTGGTGGTGGCGGTCGAGGAGGGCGACGACGCAGTCCCCGCCCTCGTAGATGATCATCGAGTAGGCGGAGCGGATCAGCGTGGCGTTCATGTCCTCGGCCGCGCTGGTGAGGGCGTTGCGGATGATCTCGACGGTGACCGGGTCGACCGCGGTGGTGGTGGGTGCGGACATGGTTCAGGCCCCGCTTCCGAGGTCGAGGTTGCGGATGACGAGCGAGCCGTACCGGTCGACGGAGACGCCGAACCCGGGCGGGACGACCGTGGTCGCGGTCGCCTCCACGACGACCGCGGGGCCGGCAAAGGTGTGGCCGGGGGCGAGGTCGGTGCGCTCGACGAGGATCGTGTCCTGCTCGGCGCCGTCGAACACGACGGAACGTCGACGGTGCGGGAATTCCTGGGATCGGGCCGCGGCCGGCGCCGGCGGCCGGGGCGTGGCGAGCTCGCCGGTCACGCGCGTGCGCAGGGTGACGATCTCGATCGGCGCGTCCGGGGTGGAGTGGCCGTAGCGGTTCTCGTACATCAGGGCGAACCGCTTGCCCAGCGCGTCGAGGAAGCCGGGATCCAGCGGCTCGTCGGCGGAGCTGATCGGGACGGTCAGGACGTACTCCTGGCCCTCGTACCGCACGTCCACCGCGTGCTGCGCGACGCGGCTGCGGGCCGGGATGTTCTCGCTGTCGAGCGACGCGATCGCGGTGGCCTCGACCAGCCGCAGCATCCGGCTCATGTCGGCGCGATCGATGTCCTCGCCCAGGAAGAAGTACGGCTCGGTGAAATCGCGGCGGATGTCGCCCTGCAGCATCCCCCACGCCGAGAAGGCACCCGGGAACCGCGGCACCACCGTTTCCCGGATGCCGAGCTCGCGGGCGAGGAACCCCGCGTGCATCGGGCCGGCGCCGCCGAACGCGACCAGCGTGAAGTCACGCGGCTCGATCCCGCGGGAAACGGTGATGGTGCGGATCGCCTGCGCCATCTGCGAGTTCGCCACGTCGCAGATGCCCTCGGCGATGCTGGTCGTCGAGAGCCCGAGCCGGGATCCGATCGAGTCCACCGCCGTCACGGCCGCTGCACGATCGAGCTGCAGCTGCCCGCCGGCAAAACCGTCGACGTCCACCCGCCCCAGCACCACGTTCGCGTCGGTGACGGTCGGCTCGGTGCCACCGCGGCCGTAGCAGGCGGGGCCGGGCGTCGCGCCCGCGGAGCGCGGCCCAACCCGCAGGCCGCCGGCCTCGATCCAGGCCACCGAGCCGCCGCCGGCGCCGATGGTGTGGATGTTGACCACGCTCATCACCATCGGGAGGCCCTCCAGGACCGCCTCGGTGGCGACGTCGGCCTGGCCGTCGACCACGAGGGACACGTCGAAGGAGGTGCCGCCCATGTCGATGCCAATGAGGTTGGGGTTGGGCAGCACCGCGGTGAGCGCCTCACCGCCGATCGCCCCGCCCACCGGCCCGGACAGCAGGGTCTGCAGCGGGTGCTCGCGGGCGGTCCGCGCGGTGAGCACGCCGCCGGAGGACTGCATGATGTGCAGCGGCGCGCCGACCCCGCGCTCGGCCAGGCGCCCCTCGAGATCGAGCAGGTAGTCGCGCACGACCGGGCCGGTGTAGGCCTCGATCACCGCCGACGACGTGCGCTCGTACTCGCGCCACTCCTTCGCCGCCTCGTGGGACAGCGAGACGGTGAAGTCCGTGCCGAGGACCTCGCGGATGATGTCTCGCGCCCGCAGCTCGTGGGCGGGGTTGCGGAAGCTGAACAGGAAGCCGACGGCGATCGCGCCGTAGCCCTCCTCGCCGGCCCGCACCGCGGCGGCGCGCACGGCATCCTCGTCGAGGGGTCGCAGCTCTCCCCCGTCGTACTGCAGCCGACCCGGGATTCCCACCACGTCGGTCCGCTCCAGCAACGGCTGCGGCTTGCGGTAGCGCGCGTCGTACAAGCGGTGCCGGGGCCCCCGGGCGATGTGGTAGACGTCCTGGACGCCGTCCGTCGCCAATAGCAGAACGCGCGCGCCGCGCCGTTCCAGGAATGCGTTGAGACCTTGCGTCGTGCCGTGCACGATGAAGTCGATCGCCGCCCGGTCCTCGACGACGGAGTCGATTCCCGTGAGCGCACCCGAACTGAGCTGACCAGGTGTCGTCGACGCCTTCGCGGCGCGGAACTCCTGGGTCTCCTGGTCGAAAACCACGATGTCGGTGAATGTGCCACCGATGTCCATCGCCACCCGATAACTGGGCAACGTCCACCTCCACTGGTTCAGTGGGCCGGGACGCTAACAGTCACCTCGACAATCATTTGTGCACGATGACCAGCACATACCGAGGTGCACTGGGCACTGTGCACACGGCAGGCTTATCAGGGTGACCACCGTCCGACTTGCCACCCCCAGCGACGACACCGCCGTCGTCGCGATCGACGACGCCACCTGGAGCACCCTCACCAGTCCGGCACCCCAACCCGCCGGCGCGCGCTCGTACTTCGCCGGAACTCCCGTCGAGGACGTGCTCGTCGCCGAGTCCGACGGCCGGGTCATCGGATTCGTGCAACTGCACAACGTGTTCGGCAAGCTGGCGTCGCACCTGCACGTTCTGGAGATCAACGGCCTGGCCGTGCACCCCGACGCGACCGGGCGCGGGATCGGCGCGCAGCTCGTCGAGGCCGCCGTCGCCGAGGCGGCACGGCGTGGCGCGCGGAAGGTGAGCTTGCGGGTGCTAGGGCCCAACGCGGGAGCGCGCCGGCTGTACGCCCGGTGCGGCTTCGTCGAGGAAGGCGTCCTGCGCGAGGAGTTCCTCCTCGACGGCCGGTACGTCGACGACGTGCTGATGGCCCGCTTCGTCGGCTGAGCGGAACCGCTCGCTATTGTCGGCATGAACGTCGCACGCAATCGGCGCGGCCGTTTCCGGGAAATTCACCCGGCGTTCTTCGAAAATCCGCTCCCCCGGAGAAGAAACATGCCTCTGATCGATCGGCGTCGCTTTCTCGGCCTCGTCGGCGGTGCATCCGCTGCGGCCGGTTTCACCACGAGCATCGCCAACGCCGCGAGCATCCCCGCGAATCGGGCCAGCGGCTCGATCGAGGACGTCGAGCACATCGTGGTGCTGATGCAGGAGAACCGGTCCTTCGACCAGTACTTCGGGAGCCTGCGCGGGGTGCGCGGCTTCGGTGATCCACATCCGGCGACGCTGCACAACGGCCGGTCCGTCTGGCACCAGCCGAACGGCGGCGGCGAGGTCCTGCCGTTCCACCCCACCGTCGACGACCTCGGCGGCGCTTTCCTGGAGGGGCTGGCGCACGCCTGGCCCGACGGGCAGGACGCCGTCCGCCTGGGCAACTACGACAACTGGGTGCCCGCCAAGACCCCCATCACGATGTCCTACCTGACCCGGCAGGATGCCGCGTTCCACTACGCACTGGCCGACGCGTTCACCGTCTGCGACGGCTACCACTGCTCGTTCATCGGCTCGACCGACCCCAACCGCTACTACATGTGGACCGGCTGGGTCGGCAACGACGGTCGCGGCGGTGGCCCGGTGCTGTTCAACGACGAGACGGGTTACGACTGGACGACCTACCCGGAGCGGCTGGAGGCTGCCGGGATCTCCTGGAAGGTCTATCAGGACATCGGTATCGGGTTGGACGCCGCAGGCGGTTGGGGCTGGGGCGACGACGCGTTCATCGGCAACTACGGCGACAACTCGTTGCTGTACTTCAACACCTACCGCAATGCCGCACCCGGTAGCCCGCTGTTCGAGAAGGCCCGCACCGGCACGAACAACAAGGCGGGCCAGGATTACTTCGACATCCTCACCGCCGACGTGAAGGCCGACCGGCTCCCGCAGATCAGCTACATCGCTGCCCCGGAGGCGTTCAGCGAGCACCCGAACTGGCCGGTGAAGTTCGGCGCCTGGTACATCTCGAGGGTGCTCGACGCGTTGACGTCGAACCCGGATGTGTGGAGCCGGACCGCGCTGTTCATCACCTACGACGAGAACGACGGCTTCTTCGACCACGTGGTGCCCCCGCTGACCAACAGCGACGTGATTCCCGGCGCATCGACCGTGCCCACCACGAACGAGCTCTACGCCGGCAGCGCACGGGCGAAGCGAGGCCCCTACGGGCTCGGCCCGCGGGTGCCGATGCTGGTGGTGTCCCCGTGGAGCACCGGCGGCTGGGTGTGCTCGGAGACCTTCGACCACACCTCGATCATCCGGTTCATGGAGCGCCGGTTCGGGGTCCAGGAACCGCAGCTCACCCCGTGGCGACGGGCCGTGGCAGGCGATCTGACGTCGGCGTTCGACTTCTCGAAGAACGCCGCGGCACCGCCACTGCCGTCGACGGCCGACTACGTGCCGCCGGACCGGGACCGGCACGACTCGTACGTTCCCGCGGTCCCCGCGCAGGGCGCCCTGCCCGTCCAGGAGCCGGGCACCCGCCCCGCCCGGCCGCTCGACTATCAACTGGACGTCGTCGAGCTGCCGAACCCGACCGGGATCACGGTGGATCTGGTCAACTCCGGGAAGCTCGGTGTCCACGTCCAGGCCCGGCTGATCGCACCCGCCGGCGCGCCGCACAGCTACACCGTCGGTGCCGGTGCGCACCTGCTCGCGTCCTGGCCGGTCGCCGGTGACTACGACATCCACCTGCACGGCCCCAACGGGTTCTTCCGCCGGCTGGCCGGCAGTGCGCGACTCGGCCTGCCCACCGTCGGGCTGCTGCGTGACGGCCGCTCCGCCAACCTGCGCATCACCGTGATCGGGGCGCTGGCAACTCGGATCCTGGTACAGGACGCCTACGCGGGCGAGGTCCGGCTCAACCCGCTCGGCTCGGCGACGGTCGACACGAACCGGAACGGTGGCTGGTACGACCTCACGGTCTCGGCGCCCGGCACCCCCTGGGTGCGGGCCTTCGCCGGTCATCTCGAGACCGGGCGCCCGTCGACGAGCGATCCGGCGTTCGGTCGACCCGCCTCCGCATAGCCCGGCCGCAGATCACGCCTGCGCTTCAGCCGCGACGGGCCCGGGAGCGACACCGTTGCGGATCGCACCCCCTGCTCCCGTCTGCCGCGCTCACGCGCTTGGCCTTGCCGTACTGCTCTTTGAAGGTCAGGCCAGCCTTCAGCGTGGCGCGCGAGGGACCCCTCGCTGGCAACGCCTTGGTCCTTGATCGTGCCCCTTGGCGTCGGTCTGGTCGTAGGAGCACATCGGCGCGATGGAGTCCTGCACGCCGGAGCTGGGGTTGGCCCCCAGGGTCGAGCACGCATCCTGTCCCGTGTGGCGTGAAGCTCAGAGACCGACCGACGCGGCGCCATGCGCGGCGTCGTCGGGGGTGAAGCCCTCATACCGGAGCTGCTTGATCAGACCGGACTTCGAGAACGACGAATAGCTCATGTAGCTCGCGGCCTTCTTGTCGGCCTGCTCGGTCCAGTTGACGGTGACGTGGTCGACCCCGTACGCCGCGTCAGCGTCGGAGAACCCCTCGTACTTGAGCTGCTTCGCGAGGCCCGTCTTCGAGAACGCCGACGTCGACAGGTAGCTCGTCGCCTTGCCGAGGGCGTTGCGCTGACCGGTGGTCGCCGCCGGGACAGCCGCCTCAGTAGCCACGGGCGCGGCCACCACCACGGGGGCGGGCGCCTCCACTGTGGCCACGGGCGCAGGTGCCACGGGCGCAGCAGCGGCCACCGTGGTGGTCGGTGCGGCTGGCGTGGCCATTGCGGCTGGTGCCGGGGTGCTGCCGCCGCGCGCAGCGCTGGCGCCGATCACGAGGCCGAGCACCAGGCCGCCGATGGCCCAGGGCCAGCGCCGCACCTTCTTCACAGGGGCGGGCGCGGGCGCCGTCCTGCGGCCGCTGTCCCAGGGCTGCCCAGCCGACGGGAACTCGGAGCGCGGCGTAGGAATGGGCTGGCCGGCGGGCTGGCGTGTGGTGCCGTTCATGGGCGTGTTCTTTCAGACGAGGACTGCTTGATCAGGACATGCGCCATCACAGCGGCGCATGTGACCGCGCGACCGGTACGGAGATGTCCTGCTGAGGTAGTGCACTTGCCGGGCCGGCGCGAAGCCGGCCGCCGCACCGAGATTGATGCGGGCCGCTGGTCAAGAGTGGAACCAGCGAGTAGTTATCTCGCGACTCTGCGTCCGTTACACCAGACAGCCCAGCCGTGTGAGGCGGGGGGCGTGTCGCTCTCCACCACCGCACGACAGGCTACCGCCGTAGGTGGTGAAGCTCTGGCTGAGCCGCGTTGCCGGGCCTTCCGGGTACGGAGTGGACTGTCGACTATGGACAGACAGCGAATGTGCGCGGTCTGCCGGGCGGAGCTGCCTGCCCGGCGAACCGTCGACCACGCCGGCGACCGCTCGCGCCCGACCGCGGGCGTCGGCGAGCCGGCGGATCACGTCCACGGTCAGGACGCGGTGTCCGAGGTCGGCGCGGTACCCGTGGACATGGCTGCATCCAGCCGTCACGTCCAGGTCATCACGCGGCCACGTGTGGTTGGACGGTGCCGGGCGGTCCGCCCGCTTCGCCCGGAATGCAGGCTTGGGCCCCGCCCCTTCTCGGGCCCCGCCCCCGGCCGATCGTCGGAGATCGTCGACGTGCCGGTGTCGACGGTCGCCAGCAGACCGAGGACGAGCCGGAGCGCGAGGGCGATCCGCTGCGAGTTCGCGGGATGATCCACGAGAGACATCGTGGCGAATCCGGCCAGCCCGGCACCGATCGCCGTCGCGAACCGGGAGCCGTTCCGCACCGCCCGCACGACCCCGACCGCCGCTGCCGTCGTCAGCACCAGCACTGCCACCAGTCCGGGGTAGCCGGCCTCGACCAGCCAGTTCAGCCAGAGATTGTGGGCGTGGTCCATCACGGTCCCGGACATGCCCGCGGTGATGACGGCGCCGGCCCTGCCGATCCCCACGCCGAACGGGTGGTCGTGCACCGCGCCGGCCGCGGCGGCCCAGACGTCGCCGCGGATGCCGACCGACCCCGCGCCCGCCAGCGCCAGCCCACCCAGCACGACCACCAGCACCGCAGTCGCGATCAGCAGCCCGACACGCCGTGCCGCGCCGCCGCGGCAGATCACGACAACGAGTCCCCCGACCAGGGCGGCCGCCACCGCGGCCCGCGAGCCGGAACAGACGATCGCGACGTAACCGGTCACCACGACGAGCGTGCCGACCAGCCGGGATCCCCGGTCGGCGAGCGCCGCCGATCCGGCCACGGCCAACGGCAATGCCAGTAGCAGGAACGCGGCGAGCAGGTTCGGGTTGGCGAACGTCCCCACGGCCCGCACCAGCGCGTCCGGCCCGCACACGTCGGCCGTCGCGGTCGGCGCTGCTCGGCAGAACCCGGTCGGCGTGCGGTTCAGCGACTGGCCGACCGCCACCCCGGACACGACGGCCACCGCGCCCAACGCCAGCAGCCCGAACGGCGCCGGATCGGCCGCCCACACCCGTCCGACCGCCGCCGCGAGGAGGAGCACCCCGGCCTGCGTGAGCACGCCGCGCCATCCCGACAGTCCAGTCCGGATGCAACAGTCGTGACGGCAGCCACCGCGACCACCGCCGCTCCGGCCACGATCAGCGGCGAACGTGGCCACCGCGCAGCGCCGGCAGCGGCCGCAGCCACCAGGCCGATCCCGAGAACCAACCGCAGGGGCGTCACGACCCACAGCAGCGGACCGTCGGGCAGGAAGCCCGTCGCAGCCTCGGCCACCACCACCACCACCACCGCCAGCGCCAGCAGCGCCACCGCAGGCGACCGCCCGACACTGCGACGGGATGGCCGGCCCCGCAGCCGGCCGCACGGCCGGGATCGGAGCGGTACCTGGGCCTCGAGAACCATGCGCACGTTCTGCACCACACGGGTTGCCGCAGCACCCGCGTCGGGTGTCCACCGGGCGCTGGCGACATGAAGAACAAGATCGCCGACCACCGTTGTCCACTGGACAACGCAGCCAGGTCGTGCGATTGTGCCGATATGGTCAATGACCAAGAATCGGGCGAGGGTGTTCTCGCGATCGCGACGGACGTGGCGCTCGCGGTCTTCGGCGCCCGCCTCCGCGCGGTGTTCGCGCTGGGCAGCCTCGCCCACGGAGGCTTCTCCGTTCTTGCTAGCGACATCGATCTCGCCCTGGTCGTCGACGCCGTCGACGTCGACACCGCCGAGCTCGTCGACGAGGTCAGGCGGGTCAGCATCGCCCGCTCCCCGAGCCCACTCGCCCACCGGTTGTCGATCTTCTGGTCGGACTGGGCCGGCGTCCGACACGGTCCGGAAAGACACTCCCGACTCTCCGCCGTCGACCGGCTGGACCTGCTCGACAGCGGACGCCTCCTCCACGGCAGCGACGAACGCGCCGGCGCCGTCCGCCCCGATCGGGCCGTCCTGGTCGCCGAGAGCGCACGGTTCGCCTGCACGAAGTTCGGCGACTCCTACTTCGCCGGCCTGCACCACCCCAACCGGCTCGTCGCCGGCGGGCCACGGGTTGCGTCCAAGGCGGCGCTGTTCCCGATCCGGTTCCTCTACACGCTCGCCACCGGACAGGTGGGCCTCAACGATCACGCCGCGGACTGGTACGAGGAGCACGGCGCACATCCCGTCCTCGCCCGGGCAGCCATGCAATGGCGGGAACACGGCATCCTCGACGCGGAGGCCGCGACCCGGGTGCTGAGCGCGCATCTCCTCGGGGTCTACGACGAGTTCTTCGACGCCTATCGGGCCGAGCTGGGCGACCAGCCGACGGCCGAGTGCCTCCGTCGCACGCAGCTGGCGCTCCACAACTCCGATCGCTCCGTGCAGAACGCGACGCGGCAGCAGAGATGACGGGCACCTTCGTGCTCGTGCACGGCTCGTGGGCGGGCGGCTGGAACTGGGCGCGGGTGCGGCCGCTCCTGGAGATGGCCGGTCACCGCGTCCTCACCCCGACGCTGTCGGGCCTGGCCGACCGCGGTCATCTCGGCGGCGCCGGGATCGACCTGTCCACCCACATCGAGGACATCACGCGCCTGCTGATCTGGGAGGACCTCGACGAGGTCGTGCTGGTCGGGCACAGCTACGGCGGCATGGTCATCACCGGCGTACTGGGCCGGGTGCCGGATCGCATCGCCCGGATCGTCTATCTGGACGCGTTCCGGCCGGACCCCGGCCAGTCCGCGTTCGACATCCTCCCGGCACTGCCGGACCTGCTCGGCGAGCCGCCCGCCGCGCACCCGTGGGGCTGGGCGCCGATCGATCCGGCCCGGCTGGGCATGACCGATCCCGTCGATGTCAACTGGATGGCGGCACTGTGCACACCGATGCCGATCCGGACCCACCACGAGCCGCTGCCGGCTCCTGAGCAGGACGCCTCGGCGGTGCCGGTCACCTACCTCCATGCCGCGGCGGCCCCCTCCTTCGCCGAGACGGCGCGGCGAGCGGCCGCGGCCGGCGCCACCCTCCTGACCTGGACGGACGCGGGCCACTACCCACACGTCCAGCACCCGGAACGGACGGCCCGGATGCTGCTGGAGCTCGCGGGCGCGTCATGAGCCGTGCTCATGGAATCAGGCAATCGCCAGGACCTAGACTTCTGAATGTGGACCTGCGCCAGCTCGAGCACTTCGTCGCCGTCGCCGATGAGTTGCACTTCACCCGGGCCGCCGAGCGGCTCTACATCTCCCAGTCCGGGCTGTCGGCCTCGATCCGCGCGCTGGAGAAGGAGCTGGCGGCCGACCTGTTCATCCGCAACACCCGGCGCATGGAGCTCACCGACGCCGGACGGGCGCTGCTCGCCGAGTCGCGCCGCACGCTCGCGAGCGTCGCGGCCGGCCGGGACGCCGTCGCCGCCGTGCGAGGCCTGCAGCGCGGCCGGCTGCGGGTGGGCACCGAGCAGTGCCTCGGCATCGTCGACGTCACCGCCGAGCTCGCCCGCTTCCACGACGACCATCCCGGCGTGGAGCTGCAGGTGCAGCAGACCGGATCGGCCGACCTCATCGAGGACGTGCGGCTGGGCCGGCTCGATCTCGCCTTCGTCGCCGAACCGGGGCCCGCGCCGGAGGACGTGACCTTCCTCCGGCTGGCCACCGAGCCGATGCAGCTGGTCTGCCGCCCCGATCACCCGCTCGCCGGCCGCGGCCCCATCGCGTGGGAGGCCGTGGCCGACGTCGACTTCGTCGACTTCCACCCCACCTGGGGATCGCGGCGCATCACCGACCGCGGGTTCGTCGCCGCCGGTATCCCGCGCTCGGTGACGTCCGAGGTCAACGACGTCCACACGCTGCTCGACCTCGTCGAGCGCGGGATGGGGATCGCGGTCGTGCCCGCCCCGATCGCGCGCAAGCGCCCCGACGTGCTCGCCGTCGTAGCACTGCCGCCGGACGCCCCGAGCTGGCACGTCGCGATCGCCGTGCCGAGCGCCACCATCACGCTCGCGGCCGAGACGTTCCTCGCCCCGATCCGCAGCCGGTTCGCCGTCTGAGCCTGCTCAGAGCACCCGGCCGCTGGCCCGCTGCGCGCGGCCCTGCGGGCCGTACGGGTAGTCCCCCACGATCGGCTCGCTGACCTCGTCCAGCAAGGCCGTCTCGTCCTCGGACAGGTGCAGCTCGGCCGCGGCGAGGTTGTCGTCGAGCTGCTCGAGCGTGCGCGCGCCGAGGATCACCGACGTGACGGCCGGTCGATCGGCGGTCCAGGCCAGCGCCACCTGAGCCATCGACACCCCGCGCGACTCGGCGATCTTGCCGACGGCGGCGATGACCTCCCACGTGCGCTCCTGCGCATTGCGCGGCGCGTAGGCCTCCATGCCGCGCTTCGGATCGTCGCCGAGCCGGCTGGCGCCCGTCGGCGTCTCGTCGCGGCGGTACTTGCCGGTGAGCCATCCGCCGGCCAGCGGCGACCACGGCAGGATGCCGATGTTCTCGTTCTCGCACACCGCGGTCAGCTCGAACTCGATCTCGCGGACGAGCAGGTTGTACTGCGGCTGCAGCGTGACGATCGGGGTCAGGCCGAGGGTGCTGGTGAGCAGCGCCGCCTTCTGCAGCTGCCACCCGAGGAAGTTGCTCACGCCCGCGTAGCGGATCTTGCCGGCACGTACCGCGTCGTCGAAGAAGCGCAGCGTCTCCTCCAGCGGCGTCAGCGCGTCCCACGCGTGCGCCTGGTAGAGGTCGATGGTGTCGATCTGCAGCCTGCGCAGGCTGGCGTCGAGCGCACGCGTCAGGTTGGTGCTGCTCAGGCCCACGTCGTTGGGTCCGTCGCCCATCGCGAAGCGGCCCTTCGTGGCGATCACCAGCTGGTCGCGCACCCCGGACCGCGCGGTCAGCCAGCGCCCGATGATCTCCTCGGAGACGCCGCGGGAGTACACGTTCGCGGTGTCGATGAAGTTGCCGCCGACCTCGACGAAGCGGTCGAGCTGCGCGTGCGACACCTCCTCGCTGCTCTCGTTGCCGAACGTCATCGTGCCGAGGCACTGCGAGGAGACGATCGTTCCGGTGCCACCCAATGTGCGGTATTCCATGACCTGCACGATCCCCCGGCGCGACGTGCCCCGTCCAACAGCGATCGCCGATCCCATTCAGCAGCGCCGGTTCTGAGTCCGTTTCGCGCGTTGGTGACCGGCGTCACACGGACGCCTGTCGATCCCGCGGATCGCCGCACGTACCGGAGACATGGACACCGGAACGACCGAACCGAGAGCGGGCTTTCGCGAGTGGGCCGGACTCGCTGTGCTGGCGATCGCCGTCATGATGATCACGTTCGACATGTTCGTGCTGCTGTTGGCGCTGCCCAGCCTGTCGGCCGACCTCCACCCCAGCACGGTCGAACAGCTGTGGATCATCGACATCTACGGCTTCCTCGTCGCCGGCTTCCTCCTCACGATGGGGACCGTCGGCGACCGGATCGGGCGCCGGAAGCTGCTGATGATCGGCGCGGCCTGCTTCGCGATCGCGTCGCTGCTCTCCGCGTTCGCGACGAGCCCGGCGATGCTGATCGACGCCCGGGCATTGCTCGGCATCGCCGGATCGACGTTGGCACAGTCCACGTTGGCGCTGGTCAGCACGATGTTCCGGGACCCGAAGCAGATCGGGGTCGCGGTCGGGATCTGGGCCGGCGGGTTCACCGTCGGCGCCATCCTCGGCCCGATCGTGGGCGGCCTCCTGCTCGCGCACTTCTGGTGGGGATCGGTGTTCCTCGTCGCGGTCCCGATCATGGTCGCGCTGATCGTGTTGTCCGCAGTGCTGGTGCCGGAGTACCGGAACCCCGACGCCGGGCGGATCGACGCCGCGAGCGTGGTCCTGTCGCTCGTCGCCATGCTCGCGCTCGTGTACGCGCTGAAGGAGCTGGCCCGCCACGGCTGGCAGCCGATCCCGCTGGTCGTGGGCAATTGCCGGCCTTGCGCTCGGGGTGCTGTTCGTCCGCCGGCAGCGGCGGTTGGCTGAGCCGCTGCTCGACGTCAGGCTGTTCGCCGGGCGCTCGTTCAGCGCCATGCTGATCGGGCTCTCGCTCTACGGCCTCGTCGGCGCGTCGAGCATGCTGTTCATCACCCAGTTCCTCCAGTCCGTCGCCGGTCTGACGCCGTTCGACACGGCCCTGTGCCTGCTGCCCGGCATGGTCGCGGGCACCGCCGGCGCCACACTGTCGCCGCTGCTGGGCCGGGTGGTCCGTCCCGCGTACCTGATCGGTGGCGGCGTGCTCGGGGTGGCGGCGATCTTCGCGTGGTTCACCCAGCTCGACCAGGGATCGAGCCCGGTCGTGCTGATCGTCGGCTTCGCCCTGATGGGCCTGTTCGAAGGACCGCTGCTCTCCCTGGGCACCAACCTCGTGATCAGCGGGGCGCCTTCGGAGAAGGCAGGCTCCGCGGCGTCGATGGCGCAGGTCGCGAACGAGGCGGGTGGGGCGCTCGGCGTGGCGATCATGGGCAGCATCGGGGCCGCGGTCTACGTGAGCAGGCTGGCTTCCGCTCCGCCGGCGGCGCAGGAGAACGTCGCCTCGGCAGTGGAGACGGCGTCCAGGCTGCCGCCCGCAGCGGCCGAGGCTCTGCTGACCGCCGCCGCCCGCGCCGCGTTCGTCGACGGGATGACGGTGTTCGCCGGCGTCAGCGTCGCGGTGCTCGTCGTCGCTGCGGTGTTCATCGTCGCCGTCCTGCGACGCGTCCCACCCACCGGCGCACCGGCGGAGATCGGATCACAGTGACGTCGCGGGACGGCGATGGCAGATTGACGTGCAGACACTCGGAGCAGGCCAGGTGGAAGGGGACCACGCCATGGCGGTCGCGCAGACGAAGGACGGCACCCTGGACGTCCCGACGATCGACATCGGGCCCTACATCGGCGGCGGTGAGCAGGAGCGCCGCGCCGGGATCGCCGCGCAGGTCGACGCGGCGGCACGGACCGTCGGGTTCATGCAGATCGTCGGCCACGGCATCCCCACGGAGACGATCTCCGCGTTCACCGCCGCCACCGATGCGTTCTTCGCGCTGGAGCCCGATGTCAAGGCGTCCTACCGGTGCCCGCCGGGGATCAACCGCGGGTACACCCCGCCGAAGTCGGAGGCACTGGCCAACAGCCTCGGTCTCGCGACCGCGGCCGATCTCTTCGAGGCGTTCAACGTCGGAACGCAGTCGTCCGACCATCCTGATCTCGACCTGCCCACGGCCGACTACCCGGAGAACGTGTGGCCGGCGGTGCCGGGCTACCGGGAGGCAGTGGAGGCGTGGTTCGCTGCCGCAGGTGCGGTCGCCCGCACCATGACCGAGATCTTCGCCGACGCGCTCGGGCTGGAGGAGCGCTTCTTCGCCGCGTCGACCTCGCACTCCGTCGACGTCCTCCGGATGAACAACTACCGCTTGCCGGCGGCCGACGTGGAGCTGGGCCCGGACCAGCTCGGGATGGGCGCCCACACCGACTACGGCATCGTCACGGTGTTGTGGGCCGACGCGGTGCCCGGCCTGGAGATCCTCGGCGGCGACGGCGGTTGGCATCCGGTGCAGCCCGGCCCCGGTGCGCTGCTGGTCAACCTCGGCGACGGGCTCGCCCGCTGGACCAACGACCAGTGGATCTCCACCATGCACCGGGTCGCACCCCCGCGCGTGGACGGTGTGCTGGTCCCGCGCCGCTCGGCGGCGTACTTCCACGACGGCAACATCGACGCGGTGATCGCCCCGCTCCCCACCTGTGTGGGCCCCGACCGCCCCGCGCTCTACGAGCCGGTGACGGTCGGCGAGCACCTGCGGGCGAAGCTCGCCGGCTCCCGCGGCGGCACCCTCAACGCGGGTGCCGAGCGCGAGGCGGCGCGCCTGGGGCGGAGCACGACGCCCTGATCAGGCAGGGGCCCGGCCGCCGAGGGTTGGCGGCGATCAAGGGCAAAGGGTCGCTCGCAGAGATCAACTGACGACCTTTTGCCCTTGATCAACGAAATGTTTGTGCCCGGCGGCCGATCGATCAGGTCGGCCCGTCGAGCACCGACATGGCGTGCTCGCGGGCCGGTCCGGCCAGCCGGGCGCGCAGGCCGGAGAACAGCTCCTCGGCGGCGAGCCCGGCCCAGTCGGCCGGCAGTGCCTCCACGGGCAGCCCCGGATCGAGGTAGGGCAGGCGGCGCCAGACCGTGACGATCCGCACGAAGTCGGCGAAGGCCAGGGCGGGATCGACCTCGCCCGGCCGCCACCGCTCGAGCACCGGCTCGGCCATCGTGAGGAACTGCGCGTACTGCTGCTGCAGCGCGTCGAGGTCCCACCAGCGGTCGATCGCCTGCGTGTCGCTGCCGGCCACGTGCTGGCTGCGGAACAGGTCGGTGTAGCCGCGGAGGCCGGACCGCTCGAGCGCGTGCGCCACCGCGGTCTCCAGATGCGCCGGGGCGATCCAGACTCCGGGGGTCACCGCGCCGAGCCCGAGGCGGGTGAGCTGGGTACGGATGAGGTGGCGCTTGTCGCGCTCGATCTCCGGGACGGAGAACACCACCAGCAGCCAGCCCTCGTCGGGGCCGGCGCGGCGGCGGTCGAAGATCCGGGCATCGCCCTCGACGAGGATGTCGTGGGCGGCCGGGGTGAGCCGGTAGCCGGCCGTCTTCCCGACGCTCTCCGCGTCGAGCAGGCCGCGCCGCTTGAGGCGCGACACCGCGGAGCGCACGGCCTGGCCGTCGATCTCGAGATCGGCCAGCAGGCGGACCAGGGACGCGACCGACAGCCAGCCACCACGTTCACGCGCGTACAGGCCGTAGACGGAGACGATCAACCTGCCGGGCTGGGCAGCGGGCCGGGTGGTCTCCGCACCCAGCTCGTCCGGGACGACCGTCACGGATCGATCATAGGGGCGGTCATCACAGCAGCTCGGCGGGAAACGCCGGTGGCTCGGCGAGCGCGCTCGTGCGGCCGATGTGCATGATCGCCGGGTACGCGGGCCACTCGGGCAGCCCGTCGTGCGCGGGGTCGCCGGTCCTGACGAAGGCGGCGACCGCCCCGGCGAGCTGCGCGGCCACCCGGTCCAGCTCGGCCTGGTCCCGCGTCTCCGCAGGTCCGAGCATGGGAGCGGCCGCCCAGCTCGGCCACGTGCCGAACAGGAACGGGAGCTCGATGCAGTGCACCGCGCCCTGCTCGGCCGACCAGTCGAACTGGTAGACGTGGGCGGGCCGGCCACGGGCGGCCAGGTCGTCGGCGACGGCCAGGGCGGGTCGCCGGAACGTCTGGTCGGTCGCGGCGTCGGCGAGCAGCATCCACGGCGCGGCTCCGGACCTGCGCGACCCGTAGTGCTCCGCCAGCGCCGCGCCACCGGTCCCGTCCACGCTCAGGCGATCGAGCGCCGCTGCGGCGTCGGGGACGTCCGCCCCGAGCAGGAACGCATTCCCCTCGGCGGCCGTGTAGCCGATGAGGGTCTCCAGTTCGGCGCGGCTGTCGCGCATCGCGGCCGCGGGATCGGCCCATGGCAGGTCGTCGGTGCGCACGGGCCCCAACGGCGGCAGCAGAGACGTGCTGCGGTCCGCCGCCGGCGCCAGGCCGCGGACGGCGGCGATCAGGTCGTCCGCGGCGACGTCGCGAAGCTCGGTGGGCCGGGCGAGGCCGAGGACGTGCACGAGCCGGTCGGTGGTCTCCTCGGCGCTACTGGCCGGGATCAGCGGGAAGGCCGGTACCCCGCTCTGCAGCACCACCCGCCGCATGATGTCGCGCGTGGCCGGCAGTCCGGCCAGCAGCGCGGCGGAGATCGCGCCCGCCGACTGACCGCCCACCGTGATCGCGTCGGGATCACCGCCGAACGCGGCGACGTTGGTCGCCGTCCAGGCCAGCGCGGCCTGCTGGTCGAGCAGACCGGCGTTGCCCGGCCCCAACTCGGGGCTGTACAGGTAGCCCAGCGGCCCGAGCCGGTAGTTCGCGGTGACGACGACGATGCCGTGCTCGGCGGCGAGCCGGGCCCCGCTGTACCAGTCCCAGCTCGCCGATCCCGTCAGGAACGCGCCGCCGTGCATCCAGAACAGCACCGGCAGGCGATCGCCCGGCGAGCGGTCCGCCGGCGTCCACACGTTCACGGTCAGGCACCCGGCCTCGCCGTACCCGGTCGACCGCGGATGGCCCATGACGGCGGCCAGCCTGGACACGGCCTGCGGTGCCGCCGGTCCGGGCGTGCCGGCGTCGCGCACACCCGACCAGCCGGGGGGCGGCGCGGGCGCGGCGAACCGGCGCTCCCCCACCGGGTCGGCGGCGTACGGGATGCCCAGGAAGGCGTGGGCGCCTGCCGCTTCCGTTCCGCGCAGCCGACCCTGCTCGATCTCCACGCCGATCATGGTTCCTGGTGACGTCGGCGGGCCGACAACCCGGACCGGTACTGGGGTACGACCTGGTGCCCGCGGTAGTCCTGGTCGAGTGCGGCGTTGAGCGTCCAGTACGGGTCGACCAGGTGCGGACGGGCCAGCGCGCAGAGATCTGCCCGTCCGCTCGCGATGATCGTGTTGGCGTCCTCCACGGACGACACGGCGCCGACGGTGATCGTCGGGATGCCGGTCTCCTGGCGGATCCGGTCGGCGTAGGGGGTCTGATAGAGCCGGCCGTACGCGGGCCGCGCATCGGTGCTGGTCTGCCCGGTCGACACGTCGATGATGTCGGCGCCGTGCGCGGCGAGCATGGGCGCGAGCTCGACGGCGTCGTCGCCGCAGAACCCGTCGTCGACCCAGTCGGTGGCGCTGATCCGCACGCTGATCGGCCGGTCCAGCGGCCACACAGCCCGGACCTCCTCCAGGATGCGCAGGCCGAAGCGGGCGCGGTTGGCCAGCGAGCCGCCGTAGTCGTCGGTGCGCCGGTTCGACAGCGGCGACAGGAAGCTCGACACCAGGTAGCCGTGCGCGAAGTGCAGCTCCAGCATGTCGAAGCCGGCCTCGGCGGCCCGCCGAGCCGCCGCGACGTGATCGGCCACGACGGCGTCGATGTCGGCCTCGGTCATCTCGTGCGGGACCTGACTGTCGGGCCGGTACCGGATCGGGGACGGCGCCACGATCGGCCAGTTCCCCTCGGGGAGCGGCTCGTCGATGCCCTCCCACATCACCTTCGTGGAGCCCTTGCGGCCGGCGTGGCCGAGTTGGGCGCCGATCTTCGCCGGTGTGCGGTTGTGCACGAAATCGACGATGCGGGCCCAGGCGTCGCGCTGCTCGTCGGTCCAGAGTCCGGGGCAGCCGGGCGTGATCCGCGCGTCCGGGGCTGTGCAGATCATCTCGGTCATGACGAGTCCGGCACCGCCGGCGGCGCGACCGCCCAGGTGGACCAGGTGCCAGTCGTCCGGCACGCCGTCGACGGCGGAGTACTGGGCCATCGGCGAGACCACGATGCGGTTGGCCAGTTCGAGCCCGCGCAGCCGGTACGGGTGGAACATCGGCGGTGTCGCGGTGCCGACCTCCACACCCGACGCGCGGGTCCGACGGGCCAACCAGTCGTCGACGCGCGCGACGTACCCGGCGTCGCGCAGCTTGAGGTTGTCGTAGGTGACCCGCTGGCTGCGGGTGAGGAGCTGGAAGACGAACTGCTCCGGGTCGAGATCGCGGTAGCGGCGCGCACCCTCGAACCACTCGAGGCTGGTCTGGGCCGAGCGCTGCAGCGAGGCGACGACCGGCTTGCGGTCCTCCTCGTACGCCTTGAGCGCGGCGTCCACCGTCGGCTCGCGGTTCAGCGCGCCGGCGAGGCTGATCGCGTCCTCGAGCGCCAGCTTGGTGCCCGAGCCGATGGAGAAGTGCGCGGTGTGCGCGGCGTCGCCGACCAGCGCGACGTCCCCGGCGACCCAGTGCTCGTTGCGGACCACGCCGAACGACAGCCAGCCCGAGTTGTTGCCGATCAACGGGTGCCCGTCGAGGTGGCCGGCGAAGATCCGCTCGCAGAACGCGATCGCGGCCTCGTCGTTCTCCCCCGGGCGGCGCGGCACCGCCGCCGGGGCGTCCAGTCCGGCACGCCGCCAGGTCTCCTCGTCGGTCTCGACGATGAACGTCGCGCGCTCGCCGTCGAACGGGTAGATGTGCGCCCAGAACAGCCCGAACTCGGTCTCCACGAACAGGAACGTGAAGCAGTCGAACGGGCGGGTCGTGGCGAACCAGACGTACTTGGCGGAACGCCGGTCGACCGAAGGCACGAAGTCCCCGGCCAGCTGCTCCCGGATGCGCGAGTTCACCCCGTCGGCCGCGACGACGACGTCGTGGTCGGCCCGCAGCTGCGCCAGCGGCGGTGCTTCCGTGCGGTAGCGGACGTCAACACCCAGGTCGCGCGCCCGCTCCCCCAGGATCGCCAGCAGGCGCTTGCGGCCCAGCGCGGCGAACGCGTGCCCGTCGGAGCGCTCGGTCGCGCCCAGGAAGTCGACGTCGATGGCGCTCCAGTTCCGGAACTCCGCGGCGATCCGGGCGAAGGACTCGGGATCGGCGGCCGCGATGTTGTCCAGCGTCTCCTGGGAGAAGACGACGCCGAAGCCGAACGTGTCGTCGGCGGCGTTGCGTTCGTAGACCGTCACCTGCCGGGTCGGGTCGGCCTTCTTCAGCAGGATCGCGGAGAGCAGGCCACCCGGCCCGCCACCGACGGCGGCGACCCGGGAGACGGCGCCCATGTCAGACCCCCTCGTCGAGCAGGTGCTCGAAGCGCAGGCCCAGGTCGGTCACGACGATCGCGACGGCCGTCAGCGCGGTCCGCAGGTTCGCTGCGGCACACGGCGGCAGGTCGTCGCGCAGGAGCGCGCGCAGCCGCTCGTACAGCTCGACGATCTCGCGCTCCTGCACGGTCTGCGGGCGATTAAGCAGGTCGGTGTTCATCGCGCCACTCCGTTGACAGGTCGCAGGTCGGTGAGCCGCTTCGCCTTGAGCTCGAACCTCGGGAGCTCCCCGGCGGCGGCCCGTTCGAGCAGGAAGCGCAGGCCCTCGTGGGCATCGGCGAGCTCGACGCCGATGGTGCGGGCCAGCGCGGCCCAGGCGTCGTCGCCCATGGTCGGGGCGGTCTCCAGGACCAGCAGGATCTCGTCGCGCTCGCCGCGGCGTTCGATGCGGACCTGGAACTCCTCGATCCCGCCGTAGCCGCGGACGATGGCCTCGATGGCGCCCGGGTAGACGTTGGTGCCACGGACGAGCTTCATGTCGTCGACGCGGCCGAGGATGCCGCCCTCGTACAGGTCCCAGGTACGCCCCGAGGAGGCGCGGCTGGCCGGCACCTTCACCACCATGTCGGCCGTGCGGTAGCGCAGCAGTGGCGTCGTGCTGCGCCCGAACGACGTGCAGACGCGTTCCCCGCGCTCGCCGTAGCCGAGCTCGCAGCCGGTCTCCGGGTCGATGACCTGCTCGATGAAGTGGTCCTCGATGATGTGGCATCCGCCGGGTTGCTCGGCTGGCTCGAACATGAAGATCGTCGACACTTCGGTCATGCCGGCGGTGTCGTAGGCCTTGGCGCCCCAGCGCTCCTCGATGAGCGCCTTGGTCTCCGGGATGGAGCCGGCGGGCTCTCCCGAGAGGATCACCGTGTGCACCGCGCTCCCGCGCAGGTCGATCCCCATCGACTCGGCCTCCTGGGCCAGCCGCAGCGCGTATGTCGGGGTGGACGCCACCACGGTCGCGCCGAAGTCGATGATCTGCTTCACCCGCTGCGGCGTGCCCTGCGCGCCACCGGGCACGGTCAGCGCGCCGATCTTCTCGAGGCCGTTGTGCAGGCCCCAGAACCCGATGAACGAGCCGTAGCCGAACGCGACGTAGCCGACGTCGTGCGACCGCACGCCGGCCGCCCACAGGGCGTAGCACCACATCTCCGCCGCCCACGACCAGTCCTTGCGGGAGTCCAGCGCACGCAGCGGCGTGCGACCGGAGGTCCCGCTCGTCGTGTGCACCCGGATCGCGTTCTCCGGCCCGGTGACGGGCAGCTCCCCGTACGGCGGATGGGCCTCCTGGCTCGCCATCCACTCCTCGCGGGTGAGGAACGGGATGCGCTCGATGTCGGCCCAGGTCCGCAGCTGGTCGGCGGAGAAGCCGGCCGCGGCGAACGTCCGTCGGTAGTGCGGGCTGCGGGCCTGCGCCCACTCGGCCAGCCTGCGCAGCTTCGCCAGCTGCAGGGCCCGCAGCTCGTCGCGTGGGAGCAGCTCGGTCTTGGGATTCCAGAACGGTTGCGGGGTCATCGCCGCAGTCCTCCGCTTGTCATAGCGCGCTTGTCATCACCGTCGGAATTGCACGATCAGCCCGGTAGCTGGACCAGGCCTTCTTGGACGACGCTGGCGAGCAACGTCCCGTCCTGCGAGAACAGCTGGGCCCGGCCGAGGCCGAGGCCCTGGCTCGCCACCGGCGAGTCCTGCACCAGCGCGACCCACTCGTCCATCCGCCCGTCGTGGTGCCACCACATGGCGTGGTCGAGGCTCGCCGTCACCACGCCCTCGTCGGCCCACGCCGCCCCGTGCCGACGCAGGACGGGTTCGAGCAGCGTGTAGTCGCACACGTAGGCCAGCGCGGCGCGGTGCAGGGCCGGATCGTCCGGGAGCCGGTCCCACGCCCGCAGCCACACGGTCTGCCGGTTGTGGTGCGTCCCGTCGGCGCGGGTGTAGATCGCCGCCGGGGTGTGCCGGATGTCGAAGCTGCGGTCGTACGACCAGTAGTCGGTGTCGCGAGTGTCCGTGCCGGTCAGCATCTGCTCGGCGGTCGGCAACGACTCGGGATCGCCCGCGTCCGCCGGCAGCCCGACGGCGTGCTCGACGCCCGGACCGGGCACCTGGAAGGACGCCATCGCCTGGAACAGCAGCCGCCCGTCCTGCTCGCCGCGGACGACCCGCTGCGCGAAGTTGCGGCCGTCCCGCAAGCGCTCCACCGACCACCGGGTAGGTCGATGCACGTCGCCGGCGCGCAGGAAGTAGCCGTGCAGGCTGTGCACGCGCCGATCGGCCCCCACGGTGAGCGAAGCGGCCCGCTGCGCCTGGGCCACCAGCTCGCCGCCGTAGATCCGGCCGGACGGGATCACCTGCGGCTGCGCCACGAAGACGTCGTCGCCGTCGGGGGTGAGATCGAGGACCGCGAGCAGCGGCGCGCTCGACGGGCGCGTTCGCGTGGGGCTCATGCGCGCCGGTATCCCGCCAGCACGGCGTCGTCGACCTCGGGCAGGTTGACGACGATGTTGTCGGGCGTGCGGCAGGTGAGCCAGACCAGTTCTTCGGTGGTGCTCATGTTGCCCTCGACGTGCGGCATGAACGGCGGCACGAACACGAAGTCGCCCTCGGACATGTCGAGGAACTGCTCGTAGCGCTCGCCGTACCAGATGCGACCGCGCCCCTTGAGCACGTAACCGCCGGTCTCGGCCTCGCCGTGGTGGTGCGGCAGCGAGCGGTAGCCCGGCTCGTTGCTCACCCGGCCGAACCAGATGCGGGTGGCCGGCGTGTGCTGCGGCGACACCCCCGACACCCGGACGGCTCCCCCGGACTGGCCGGTCGCGCCGTGCTCGTGCCCGGCGCGGGTGACGACCGGGACGGCCGTCGTGTCGAGATGGTCGATGGACACGATCTCCTCCTCCAAGCGACGTGCTCTTCCGAATCTATGTCGTGTTCGTTACGCTCGTAACTGAAACACGACACGGTGGCCGGCGCAAGAGTGCGCCGCATGGAGAGGACGACGATGAGCGAGACCGACACCCGGACCGATCCCATCCACCGGACCAACCCCGACACGCTCGCCAAGCCGTCCGGCTTCACCCACGCCGTCCGGCGCGGCGACACGATCCACCTGTCCGGCCAGACCGCGATGGACGCGCACGGCGTGATCGTCGAAGGCGGGATCGTCGCCCAGTTCCGCCAGGCGCTCAGCAACGTCGTCGAGGCACTGCGCTCGGCCGGCGGCACCGCGGCGGACCTGCTGTCGGTGCGGATCTACCTCGTCGACATCCCCGACTACCAGGCGCACGGCAAGGAGATCGGGCAGATCTGGCGCGAGCTCGCCGGCACGGACTACCCGGCGATGACCGGCGTCGGCGTGACCGCGCTGTGGCAGCCGGAGGCGCTCATCGAGATCGAGGGGCTCGCCGCGGCCCGCGGCTGAACTCACCGCGACGGTGGACGCTCGCACATGGACCGTGGAGTCGAGGCCATGGAGACCGGCGAGCCGATCCTGTGTGCTCACGTCATGGCAACACGCGGATCCACCGATGCGGCGCGGGCGGGTGCACCGACGGGGTGGGCTACTCGCACCCTCTACGCCGCCCTCCTCACGGTCGGACTCATGGCGGGCCTGTTCTTCGCCTGGGACGTCTCCGTGATGCCCGGCCTGGCCCGCCTCGACGACCGTGCGTACGTCACCACGATGCAGATCCTGATCGTCGCCATCGAGAACGCGGGGTTCTACCTGGTCGTCCTGGGCGCGCTCGTGTTCACGGCCTGGTCGGCGTACCTGCACCGGCGACAGGGTGGCGGGCGCTGGATAGCGGTAGCGCTCGGCTGCTACGTGTTGGCGCTCGCGATCACGATGGTGGTGCACATGCCGCTCAACCTCGACCTCCTGCAGGTCGGGCAGACGGACCCGGGTGCCGCGCGGGCCACGTTCGAGACTCCGTGGCGGGTCGGCAATGTGGCGCGGACCGCGGCGTGCAGCATTGCACTGCTCTGCCTGGGGCGTGCCTCGATGCTGGCCGGACCGACCCGTCGATAGGGTCGGCGGTCGTGCGCGTGCTCTTCGTTGCTCTGCCCCTGGTCGGCCACACGCTGCCGATGCTGCCGGTGGCCACCGCGATGCAGGCGGCCGGCCACGAGGTCCGGGTGGCAACGGGCGGAGACGCGTTGGTCGCCGATTCCGGCGGCGTCCCGTTCGACGACATCAGCGGCAGCCCACGGCCCACCCGACCGTTGCGGATCGTGCTCGGCCATCCCGTGCTGTCGGCGCGGGTAGCGACGGGCCGCGGTGGCGGACCGGGCGCGGCGATGGTGTTGACCGATGTCAATGCCGCCACGGTCGAGCCGGTGCGCGCACTGGCGGCACGCTGGCGACCCGACGTCGTCGTGCACGATCCGATGGCGATCGCGGCGCCGGTCGTCGCCGCCGAGCTGGGGGTGCCGACCGTGCTGCACGGCAACGCCCTGATGGACGTGCACGAGCTGCGGGCCGCCGTCCTGGAACGACACCGGCTGCGCGGGTTGCCACCGCCCGCACTCGCGATCGACATCTCCCCACCGAGCGTCGTCGGCGGCAGGCCGGGCCAGCAGCCGCTGCGCACGATGCCGTGGAGCGGCGACGGCAAGCTGCCGGACTGGCTGGCCCGGCCGTCGGAGCGGCCGCGGATCGTGGTCAGCCGCAGCACGATCGAGGGTGGGCCGCCCGGCGGCGACCCGATGCCGGCGGTCATCCGCGCCGCTGACGCGGTCGACGCCGAGATCGTCTTGGTGCGCTCTCCGCGCACCTCGGGGCTGCCGGACAACGTGCGTGCTGTCGGCTGGGTACCGCTCGACCAGGTGCTCCCCCACTGCGCTGCAGTCGTGCACCACGGCGGTGCCGGCACAACGCTGGGCGCCTTCGTCGCGGGCGTGCCGCAGCTGCTCGTGCCCGGCATCGGCGACCGCCGGTACAACGCGCAGCGGGTGGCTGCGCGCGGAGCCGGACTGGCCGCGCCGGCCCGGCGGATCACGGCGGAGCTGCTGAACCAGCTCCTCACCGACCCGGCCATCGGCACGGCTGCCGACGAGGTCCGGCGCGAGATCGCGGAGCTACCGGAGCCGGCGGGCGTCGTGGCGCGGATCGAGGACGTCGTCGCGGCGAGAGCCTGATCGACTCAGCGGTGCACACCGCGCGGCAACGGGTGGTGCGCCGGCGCTCTCGCTCCTGCCGAGACGACGAGGACCTCGCCGGACGTGCCGGCCGGCGCGATCAGACGGTGCGGTTTCGACGAATCGAAGTGCACGGCATCACCCGTCGCCAGGTCGATCGTCTGGCCGTCGAGCTGCAGCTGGATCGGGCCCTCGATCACCCGCAGCCACTCCTCGCCGACATGGCGCGCTTCGATCGTCGACTCCCCGGCCGCGATCTGCACCTGGACGGCAAGGATGTCGGCACGGGGCCCGCTGAGGACCGCGAAGCTGCCCTCACGGCTCGCCGTGGGAATTGCGTCCACACCGCGTACCAGGTGGTAGGGCTCGTCGTCGACACTCTCGACGAGATCGCCGACCGTCGTGCCGTAGAACCTGGCCAACTGCATCAGGGTGCCGACCGAAGGCTGGCGCTCGCCCTTCTCCAGCCGCGACAGATGGGCCGAGGAGATGCCCGTCTGCTCTGCTACCGCGGCGAGGGTGACGCTGCGGTCGGCGCGCAACCGGCGGAGCTGCTCGGCGACGCGGAGATCGATGTCGCCGTCCGCCCCCACGGTGCGAACGCTACACCGAGGGATCGCCGACGTTCGGCACGTCGAGGAGTCGCAGGATGCCGCGTGCGACGGCGCTGGACATGCGACGTCGATTGGACCAGCCCGGCCCCGAGCGGTCGATGCCCGTCACCGGCGTAACGACGTGTGCGGGCCGGGCGAAGAGCTGCGAGCACGCATTGCGTCGCTCCTCAAATTCCACAAGGAGACCCGTGTCCGATTTCCCGCCGTACAGCCCCGATCCGCGTGGACAGCAGTGGCAACCATCTCCCGGTGCGTACCGGGGCCCGAGCCCGCAGCCCGTCGCACCACTGGCTCCGCGGACAAACGTCGTCGCGATCGTCGGCGTCGTGTTCGGTTCGCTGGGCGTGCTGCTCGCATTCGGGCTCGGCATCCGGTACATCCCGGCGATGTTCGGCGTCGTTGCGCTCGTGCTCGGCCTGATCGGCGACGTCCTGTCCCGCCGCGGCTACGCGGGCAAGCGGATGGGTGTGCTGGCGGCTGCACTCGGGATCTTCACACTCCTGCCGGCATTCGCCTGAGATGCCGGACGGCTACACCGTCCCTGCACGCTCGTCCGCGATCCAGACCCTCCACCGACTTGCCTTAGAGGCAACTTTTAACGCCTCGTGGTTGACACCGGCGGCGACGGGCGTCGACGCTGTCCCGCACCCGCCGCCGCTCGAGGGACACGCCATGACCACGCACACCGTTCCGGGGCCCGTTCATCGGATGTGGACGACGACCCACGAACCCGTCCTTACGATCTCCGACGGCGACACGATCGTCTTCGACGTCCAGGAGGCCGGCGGTGGGCAGTTCGACGACTACGCGAACGGTGATCCGGTCCCGGCGTTCGACTTCGACGCCGTGTACCCGCTGGTCGGGCCGATCATGGTCGACGGGGCCGTACCGGGCGACGTGATCGAGTTCGACGTCCTCGGCTACGAGATCGGCTCCTGGGGCTGGACCTCGGTCATCCCGGGGATGGGGTTGCTGGCCGCGGACTTCCCCGAACCCGCGTTGCACCGCTGGGAGCTCACGTCCCCCACCGCTGCCGACTTCAAGGGCATCGCCACCATCCCGCTCCGCCCGTTCTGCGGAGTGATGGCCTGCACGCCGGACGTCGTCGTGCCCCAGGTCGTCATCCCGCCCGGACACTTCGGCGGCAATCTCGACTGCCGGGACCTCACGGCGGGATCGCAGTTGTACCTGCCGGTGCAGGTGCCGGGAGCGCGGCTCGCCATCGGTGATCCGCACGCCGCGCAGGGCGACGGCGAGGTGTGCGTGGCCGCGCTGGAGGCCTCCCTGCGCGGCGAGATCCGGATCCGCCTGCACCGCGGAAAGAACCGGCGCACCCCCTGGTTCCGCACCCCAGGACCGCTGCGCTCGGGGATCGACGATCTCGGCTATGACGCCACGATGGGCATCGGGCCCGACCTCATGGATGCCGCGCGCGACGCCCTGCGCGCGATGATCGACCACCTCGGCAGCGAGTACTCGGTCGAGCCGCTCGACGCCTACCTGCTGTCCAGCGTCGCGGTCGACCTGAAGATCACCGAGGTCGTCGACCAGCCGAACTGGGTGGTCAGCGCCTACCTCCCGCGCTCGATCATGACCTGATCGGACGGCCGGGGAGGGACATCGTGTCCAGCACGCCGTCGCGGACGACCGGTTGCCCGTTGACGATCACGTGGTCGAAGCCGGAGGACGGTGCGACCGACGACGCGTAGGTGGCGTTGTCGGTGACGGTCCCGGGATCGAACACGACGACGTCGGCATCGGCTCCGACCTGCAGCCGCCCCTTGCGCGCCATGTCCGCGGCGGCGCCCGCGGCGATGTCGGCCGGCACGGTGGAGCACCGGCGGATCGCCTCCATCAAAGTCAGCGACCCCGTCTCCCGCACGAGCGTCCGCAGCGCTCGCCCGAAGGTCCCGGCGGTCCGCGGGTGCGACACCGTCCCGGGCGCGAGCGGCCAGGCGTTCGGGTCGAGCGTCGCCCCGGGGAGTGCCGGCTCGATGGCATCGCTGGCGACGGCGGTGTCGTCGAACAGCAACGACCTGGACAGGAGTTCGCGGGCCGCCGGGTCCTCCTCGTCGAGGAAGTGCACGAGGACGAGATCGCCTGCGTGGGAGCGGCGCATGCGATTCAGCTCGTCGGCGTCGCGCATGCGACGTCCGCTGAGCAGGTGCTGGATCGAGTTCGGGGTCAGCCCGCGGCGATGCAGCAGCTCAGGCGCCAGGAACGCGGCGCCGATGCCCGTCATCCCGGTGCCGTACGGATAGGCCTCCGTCGAGATCCGGGAGCCGGCGCCGCGCGCGCGTTGCACGAGCGAGAGGACGCGATCGACGTGCTGGACGGAGGTGGAGTTCACGTGGCAGTAATGCATGTGCGCGCCGGTCTCGCCCGCGGCGCGGACGATCTCCTCGGCGCCGTCGCGCGGGGTGTCCGGGTCCTGCTCGACGAGCTCGCGTGCGTGGGTGAAGGTGGGCCGGTCGGCTCGCGCCGCAGCGGCCGCGACGGCCACGTACTCGTCGGGGGCGATGCGGGGTGCGTATCCCACGAGCACCCCGATGCCGAGCGCGCCGTCGGCGAGGTCCTCCTCCAGGAGGCCGATGATCTGCGCGACCTGCGCGGGTGTGGCTTCGAGCTGCCAGCGCGGATCGCCGAGGCTCGCGAGCGCGTCGCCGAGCACGCCGGTGCCCGGGACGTCGGCGAGGACCTGCATGCGCGCCGCCGCCCAACTCGCGGAGAAGCCGTAGTTGGTGGGTCGGCCGACGCGGGCGGCCCGGGCGTAGGCAGCGGATACGGGATGGACGCCGGCCTCGAGCTCCAGCGTGGTGGTGACCCCGTCCATCACCTGCAGCCGCGTGCCCGGCAGGTCGTCGCAGTGGCTGTGCAGGTCGACGAATCCCGGTGCGACGACCCGCCCGGTCACGTCGAGCACCTCGTGGCCGTCCAACGGGGCTGCGGACACCGCGGTGATCCGGCCCCGGTCGATCCCGACGTCGAGCACGGCATCGGTGCCGGTCTCGGGATCGATCACCCGACCGCCGTGGAGCACCAACTCGTGTCTGTTCATCGAACGACCTCCTTCGGCGCAGTGGCCGCGTTGCTCGTCATGAGGGAGATCACCGCTGCGGCGAGCGTGGTGGCGATCAGGAACCCGAACGCGGCGGTGAAACTGAACCGGTCGGCGAGCCAGCCCATCACCAGCGGTGCGACGACCCCCGCGAGCTGGCCCCCGGTGTTGACGACCCCCATGCCCGACCCGACCAGCTCTCGCGGCAGGGCCCGCAGCGGCATGCCCAGGATCCCGATGAAGGCGAGCCCGGCGCTGAACATCGCCAGTGTCTGCAGGACGGTGAACGACCAGGCCCCGCCGGCGTTCAGCATCGCGACCAGCAACAACGCCGAGACCACCAGGGCGGGAACGACGAGCCACCGCGCCCGGTCGTCGAACCAGCGGCTCATCAACCAGCCACCGATGACCACGGCGACCGCCGTCGCGAACATCGGCACCGCCGCCGCTGCGCCGGCCGCCACCATCGACAGCTTGCGCACCTCGATCAGATACGTCGGCACCCAGACGATCATCCCGTAGTTCAGCATGTTGAAGCAGCCGAACATCACCGCACAGCGCAGCACCAACCCGCTCCGCAACGCGACGGACAGCGGCGGTCGCGGTCCGGACGGCGCCGGCGTCGACTCGGTGACCGCACGGGGCAGGGCCCGGGGCAGCTTGAGCCACAGCACGAGACCGATCAGTGCACCGCCGAGGGCGACGATCCAGAACGTGTGCCGCCAGCCGACGGCGACGATGATCGGCGCGACCACGAGCGGCCCGATCCCGGCGCCGAGGAAGTTCGACGACAGCATCAGGCCCGCGCTGCGACTGCGGGACTCCGGGGTGGTCCGCTCTGCCAGCGCCTTCAACGACGCGGCCGGGAACAGTGCCTGGGCGATCCCGAACAGCGCACGGATCACCAACAGCACGACGAATCCCGGCGCCAGCCCCGTCGCGGCGGCGAAGACCGACCAGCCCACCAGCGAGATCACCAGGAGCGGCCGCGCTCCGACCCGGTCGGCGAGCAGGCCGCCCGGGAGCTGCGACAGCATGTAGGCCAGCGCGAACGCCGACACGACCAGGCCCTGCTCGGTCTTCACCAGGCCGAACTCGGCCCCGATCAGCGGCAACGCGACCGCGATCATGACCCGGTCGACGTAGTCGATGATGTAGACGCCGACAAGGAGCGCGATCGTGCTGCGTGCCGTTCTGCGGATCTCCTGCGGCGCGGGCAGGGCGGCTGGTGTCGTGACGGCTGGGCTCGTGTCCACAGGACCCCCGGGGATCGGACGATGGAGGATTATGCGTCCAGGCCGGGGCCGATCGTCCCTGTGCGATCCACCCAGTTCGCCACCGCAAATTTGGACGATCCGACGATGTGCCGGCTCCTGCTGCGGACCGAACATCAGCCTCGACCGTCCAAGGAGATCGAGGTGACAGCCATGGAACCGCGTCGCGCGGTGGTCGTCGGTGCCGGCGTGGTGGGGCTGTCGTGCGCCTGGTTCCTGCAGGAACACGGGATCGAGGTGACGGTGCTGGACCGCTCGGGAGTCGGTGCCGGCGCCAGCTGGGGCAACGCGGGATACCTGGCCCCCGCGATGACCGTCCCGCTCGCCGAGCCGTCGATGCTGCGCGAGGGAGCCAGGGGCGTGTTCGCCCGGCACTCCCCGCTCGCGGTGTCGGCGCGCGGCCTCCTGGGATCGCTGCCCTTCCTCGTGGGCTTCGCCCGCAACGCGACGACGACGAGTTGGCGACGCGGGCTGGATGCCCTCAGCGTGCTCAGCGCATCGTGCATCGACGCGTTCGACGAGCTCGCCGCCAATGGGGTCGCGGTGCAGACCGCTCGGACAGCCGTCCGGATCGGGCTCCCGCCCGGTGCGTCGACAGCGGCGTTGGAGCACGAGTTCGCGGCGGTACGGGCGGCCGGCATCCCCGCCGGGTTCACGACGGGCGCCGTGGCCGCCCCGTTCTCCGACCGCATCGGCCGGGTACTGGTGCTGAACGGCCAGCGACACCTCGATCCCGGCGCCTTCGTCCGCGCGCTCGCCGATGCGATCGTGGCCCGGGGCGGCACGATCGTCGACGGCGCCCGCGTCCGGAAGGTGGCGTACGGACCGTCCGGCCTGCAGGTCGACACGTGGGCCGATACCCCGTTCCCGGCTGACGCCGTCGTGCTCGCCACCGGTGCCTGGCTGCCGGACCTCGCCGGACCGCTCGGTGTGCGGGTCCCGGTCCAGGCCGGCCGCGGCTACTCGTGCAGCGTCGGGATCGACCGTCCGCTGGAGACGCCCGTCTACCTGTCCGGCATCCGGGTCGCCGTCACGCCGTACCGCGGTCGTGCGCGGCTCGCGGGCACCATGGAGATCGCGGCACCCGACGCACCGTTCGACCCGCGCAGGCTCCAGGCGATCATCCGTTCCGCCCGTCCGTTCCTGACCGGCCTGGACTGGGACGACGTCACCGATCCCTGGGTGGGTCCGCGCCCGCTGACGCCCGACGGGCTGCCGCTGATCGGCGCCACCGCGCTGCCCGGGGTGCACGTCGCCGGCGGGCACGGCATGTGGGGCCTCACCCTGGGCCCGATCACCGGGAAGCTGCTGGCCGAGCAGATCGTCAAGGGACAGGATCTGCCGCAGCTCGCGCCGTTCGCCCCCACCCGTCGGGCCTGACCGCGCCCGGTGTCCGGCGATTCGACACATCCCTTCCCTCCGTACGACGATCTCGCCGCACAGGCGCGCGAGATCGCTACGGAGGTGGGACGGATCGACGAGCCGTCGCGGAGTGGAGGTCCCCGGCTCGACCGACTGGTCGACGCCCTGGGCAGCGCGCTGCTCAGGATCGTCACGGGCCCGCTCGACCAGCAGCTCGACGGCGTGGTGATCCACGACCCGGCCGGGCCGATCGAGATCACGCCGCGGGCCGTCGTGCTGGGTCTCGGCATCGCCGATGACGCCTCCGCAACGGCGGCCCTGCAGGAGCTGGGAGCAGCCGGGGCGGCAGCGCTCCTGGTGAAGGCGCCCGTGGCCATGAGCCCGAC
>Ga0307513_10001758_pt1 | contig 30875 bp, 33 predicted proteins | sample 15_EM_MG_FD_202174 | JGI IMG/M metagenome (GOLD analysis project Ga0307513, IMG submission 202174) | Populus trichocarpa ectomycorrhiza microbial communities from riparian zone in the Pacific Northwest, United States - 15_EM | ecosystem: Host-associated > Plants > Roots > Unclassified | place... | reverse complement strand
GCTTCCCCTCTTCAGGACGACAGTGTACATCTCCCACCGATTCTCCACCGTACGACGTGCAGACAAGATAGCAGTCGTCGAGGACGGCACTATCACCGAGCTTGGCTCTCATACGGAGTTGATGGCGCTCGAGGGTCGCTACGCCGAGTTCTTCACTCTCCAAGCTCAAGCATTCTCCAACTGAGGGCAGACGATACTACGACTGTCTCGATATATTTGCTCATTGCTGCGCCCTGACCTCTTGTCCTTTAAGCTCTCTCATTGCCCTCTCGATTTCCATTCACTTTCATAGATGCATAAACGGTCGTGACCTGCGCCACAAGAATAGTGCATTTGCTAAGTTGTTAAGTATATGACCACTAGAAGGGAGAGCTTCGGTGGGTACTCCCGGTAATTATTTGGTGCGTAGCACGGGTATGTGAGAATGGTCAGGGGTCGTAGAGGATAGCGAGTACAGTTCGATAGATAGCTCAGAACGGAGAACCTGATGGACCTTGCCATCGTCCAGAGTGAGCGTTGGGATAAATGTACAAAATCATTCAGTGCTTGGTGAGGAAAACAGGGCGGACAAAGCCATTTATTGGACTTCTCGTGAGTACGCAGGCGGAGGCGCAAACAATGCAGTGGGTGCGTGCTCGGGGTCTCCTTCGACCCCCTCCGTGATGTTGACAGCGCGAAGTCGCCCGTCTGCCATACGTGCTTCCCTTCCCTTCGCCTCCGCACCCGCGGAGATCCCTTGATGTCCGGTAGGCTGTCCGCTCGTGGTGACGCCGGACGGTCCAGGTAGCTGAGAGGGCGCGATGGAATGAGTCTGGCTACCTGCTGTAGACGAGCGAAAAGAGTATGTGCGAGTATGGGTGTGTATATCGTTGGTCGTGAAATCAGAATCGTGGTCTGTGTGTGGTGACATAGAGTACATAGAAGGGATCAATAGGCCAGGATCAAATTGCTGGCGGGTGTGCGCTGAGGAGAGGTCATGAGACGACAGGTTTTGGAGTGTGGGCCGGGGTGTAGGAGAGCTCGCAGTGACTGTGGCACTCGGTCCCGGTGGGGAAGGAGTAAACTATGGAAATCGATTCGGGTCAGGAATGGCAAAATCAGGAGAATTAGGAAAATCAGGAATTCTGACTGGATAAGGGGTGGGGAGGAACTGGGCCATGTTGGGCTCGTCCTCCTTGCGCTCATGTTCCTCCAAGGCAGCCTTCATTGCCCGGTTCTTCTTCCACAGTGTCCACATGATGAACCCGATGATACTCAGACTCAGAGTGACCACGGCAGCTATAACACCACCAATAGTTGCAGCACGATTCGTATTCGAAGAGCCGCTGTTATTCTCTTGGGTCTGGCCCGACGGGATATGGACGGAGGTGACCGTCACCACGCCGTTTGGAAGCGTGATACCTGAGGGCGTGCCATCGTCGGCTATTGTGCATGGTACGAAGAGGGTCTGCTGAGGGGTGAAATCCGTTACCCGTGAGATGACGGTCCTCGTTGCAGTCGGGACAAAGGCGGTGGAAGTCGCTGACGTCGGAGGGTCGGTTCGCGGGACATGACAAAGGATTGGAATAATGCCTACAGGTTATACGATAAGTTATTATAAGTACGGAGCACCCATTACTGCCAGAGCCGGTGCAGAGAGTGCTGGGAAAGCTGCCCGTTTGAATAGAGCTGCGAAAGGGGTGGATCCATGCCGTCAGCTGTGGTCAAGATGCGCGAGGTGTTGAAGGGTGACATACACCAACGTCGACTCGCGCAGGAGAGTGGTCGTGAATGTCGTTGTGTCGACCTCCGTGGCGAACTGAGTCGCTGTTGGCGTCGGAACGCAATCCCCCATTTTTCCTCCTCGGGGCGGCTGCTTGTCGAGTGGGCGCGATCAAGAGCGGGACAAAACGCTCGTGGTCTGGTACAAGAGCGTATTACCCCGTGGTTACATGGCGGACCTCCTTCTCGCCTTTGTCCGTTCTCGGCACAGAAATGCAGTCCGACCTCCGCTTCCCAGCTGCCGTCTGGCCTGCATCGAATGCGCGTCTGTAGCTCTGTAGCCATGCACACACCCCACGGGTCACACGATCAGTCTTACACACCACACAAGTCTTCCTTTTCCGCTGGGCGGTCGTGGATACCGAACGCTCCAGTGGCCAGCAGCCTCAAAGTGAATAGACGTGAAATATATAAGTGGCAAATATACTCGAAGCAAGGGTGAAATCAAATATTAGAGAGATTGGATGCGGTCAAGCTCACTTAGTATGGGTTTGTCGTTCTCCCTGCCTCAGGGTCCCCAGGGGTATATGGAGGGAGCCTGGCAGCATTGTCAGTATGACTCCGTAAACCTATAAAACGTCGCTTACAGCCCTCCTTCCCCGCTGGCCAGGTACATGAAAACATGAGCATCACATCGAGGAACATCTCACAATTTCTCACCTGTTCAGTAAGCGGTACGATGAGGAACGCAATAGAGTAGGTGTGGAACGTGTGGTATCGCTCCTATTTGTACGTCAGTCTGGACTCCTTCACCCATTCTCTGGAGACATACGCAGCGGCTGACGTTGCAGGGATCTCAACCGCCAGGGAAAGACCGACCGGCGCTACCTCCTGCCACTGCAGCATCATCGTGACCCCCTCGATGATGTTCTGCTTCCCAGGGGGATTAACTTTGAATAGCTTGTGTAGAGCCCACGGGTGGCGGGTCATATCAGGGTCGTAGGCGTTAAGTCGATCGATCTGGTCCTTTACGGCCTTCCTCCATTCTGAATCGAGCCAGTCGTACGTCACTGCCTTACCCCCAATGGGGCAGGTCGGATCCACCATGATTTGATGATGGAGTAGAATCGGATCGGAGATATCTGTAGATTTGCAGAGGTAACATAGTATGTAAGGCTGCTTGGGTGAGATAGGGACAGAGGTGTGTTTGAGACATTGTAGATGGAGAATGAACTGCAACGTAAGGTCAAATATTTACCCGTACCATCAGAAACCTCCACATACGTTGCCCCAGCCACTTGCACCTAGCAGTTGTCGTACGTGAACGAGCGACCATATCACATCCAAAAGATTGACTTGATGGGGCTGAGCGGACTGGCCTGTATTCAGAAGGTTGAGCGTTTCTTCTACTGCACGTCTTGTCGAGTGGTCCTACGTGCCAATTAATTAGCTCAACGGCCTTAGTGTAGGACCCGCGCCCACCATATCCGCAAATGTGATGGGTGTGCCACCTCCATCGTGGTCCGGAGTCACCGAGAATGTCCGGAGTATCCTGTTTTCTGGACCTTTAACAATTATATGGCATAATAGGCAATTAGTCCCTGGAAACCTCTTGGTAAGCTGATCTTTAGAAGTCAGCACTTAAGAGTGCACACCTCCTTGTCTCATAGCAGCGTGTGAAGAGAGACAAAATTCTCCTCCGTGCACTCAGCCTTCTATACAATTTGGCGGCGAAGTGGGAGGGTGCAACCCGGGCGCTAATTCATGTTCGATTGAGATGCAAATTTGTAGGACTAAATTTCTCCACCGCTCTCTATATGCTGCAGTAGTCTATTAGCTACATCAAGTTCTTCCTCCCACAGCCACCTTATGAATTTGAGAGACTGCGAGAGATCGAAACTGAGAATACCAAACTTGAGATTGGTATCGCCCGCAAAGTCATTGAGTGCACGTAAACCAGTACCTGCTCTACTCGTTAACGTTTTGCATATCCCCGCAAGCGTCTCCCGCATCTTCACATCGTTTTCAGGAGATATGATCTCTTCATACCCGTATATAGTGGCCTCAAAGCTCTCAAGTTGGGATTTGTCTGATAGACGTAGATGGAGAAGTCGTAAGGGTGGAAGAAGGCGGTATGAAGGATTTACAGATGCCTCCGTTGAATGGAGCGTCCAGTCACTGGAACACGTTGGTAAGGGCGCATTGGATAAGAAGGCACCAATGCTGCACGAACCCCCAGTAGCCATGAGCCTCTAGTAATTTCCTTCTTTCTGAACCATCCTCCGCGTTCTCGAACAGCTCCTCGATCAAATCGTCGACGCTCACTTCTATGGGAGCACCCATATCCACGAAGCCATACTCTATGAAAAGTGTACACCTTGAATGGGACCCATATCGCAGGAAGGCTTGCTCCCCTTGTTCTAGGGTGAGATCGGACGGCGATAGAAATGTCGGGATGGGATAGCCCCGTTCCCGCAGTCGCGCGGTGTTGACGTCAGGCGCAGTGAAAGAGTGGTTGGCGTAGTCTAGGAGAGGACAAAGGGTGATGTTGTCCTCACTTGCATGCTGGGCTGTAAGGGAGTAGAATAGACACCGAGTATTCACTGCGCGCGAGGCTAAATATCAAGACTTTTAAAAGGAGAGGAACGCACCATTAAGCCATGCCCATAACAAGTCATCGAATACTAAGTGGGGCTACGGCGTTGTGAATGAAAAGGTAACGGGAATGGATGACAAAACGAACTGCAAGCCGCTTCACAGCATCGAGATCCTCAACAAGCTTCTTGTACATCCTTTCAAGCGCCCGTATGGCTCGTGTAGGTAAGAGCCTGCAAAGTCGGTCATGCAGTGTTTCCTCTGTTCGACTGCAGAACCAATAAAGAGGATGTTCGGGGAGACTTTTGGGTAACGTGTCTAAGTAGACCCCAAAGAAGCTGCATCTTGATGTCACATCGTGATTCGGCCTATGGGTCGCTAAATGGAGAGTGATAGCTTGAAATGCAGAGAGCCGGGCGATATGTCGATGCAACGGACGTTTTTCACGCTCGTATAGATCCGAAATGGTCTTCTTGTTGAGAAGCGCGGCGCGAGGGATTTCAAAGAGGGGTGTATTTGGCTAATAGAACGGTCGGTGACTGCTCGACATTTGACCGTCGCACAGACCTGAATGCGTTTCGTAGCCACAAGACCTTGTCCTGCACCTATTCGAAACTGTCAATTACAATAAAACTCTGTGTCCTTGCCCGGAATTGGCATTACCTGCAATCGACGAACGCGTAACAAGGAGCTCATGGGACCCTGTCTGCATTCCGAGTGTTCCCAGCCATTCTACAAGACTATCCCATACCATGTCAGGATCCATATGGACCTGAGTAACTCGATCCACCAGCCGAGGAAGCAGAGGGAAACTTAGGCTATGCAACTGCAGCCCTTACTCCGACCGCGTCCTCTAAGACTCTCACCCTATCCCTTATCCCGCGTTTCGTTGATTAGGAGTATGTCTGTGTTCTCTAGCGCGAGATTGCAGAACAAGGTGGTGTTGGTGACGGGGGCGAGTGCTGGAATTGGAGCAGTCAGTGCATCGGCCAGCACGATGATCCCTCGTACTGAAATATCTTACTCTGCGCTAGGCTACGGCAATCCTCTTCGCAAAGGCACGTTCATCTCTGCCAATGCAGCCCAGACTGTTCCTCATCAACACCACAGGCGGGAGCAAACGTGATTCTCACAGCTCGTCGAAAGGAGGCTCTTGAAGTAGTCCTCGAGCAAGTTAAAACAGCTTATAGGGAGTCTGGAGCACAAGCTGGCGGGAAGTTTGCCGCGATCACATTGAATGTGTCCAAACGCGACGAGGTGGCTGACGTCTGGTCGAAAGTACCCGATGAGCTGCGAAACGTCGACGTCCTTGGTACAGTTGTCTGCCTTCCTCTTCGTTCACTTCGCTAACAACCTTCGCCTCTGACTTTATACGTTCACAGTGAATAACGCGGGGTTTGTACTCGGAGTCGATAGGGTTGGGGATATAGATGACAGCGAAATTGATGCCATGATTGCAACCAATGTTGTTGGCTTGATCTCTGTAACTCAGTTGCTGGTGAAGGGTGAGATATGTTCTTGGCCTCCCGAAGTGACATGCTCTCAAAGTCTCCCTAGATTTTAAGGCGCGAGGTGTTGGTCATGTCATCAATCTCGGTTCACTTGCAGGGCGCGAACCATATGCAGGAGGTAGCATCTACTGCGCGACGAAACATGCAGTTCGCGCATTTACTGGTGCTCTAATGCGTGAACTCGTCGATACCCCAATTCGCGTCACCGAGATACAGCCAGGATTGGTTGAGACTGAATTCTCCAACACCCGATACAGAGGCGATAAAGAGGCGGCTAAGGATGTGTATAAGGGACTCGAGCCATGTGAGTCATTTCTATCTGTCCTACGGCTTGCTCAGTTGGTCTCTTCCATAGTGGTGGCGGAGGATATCGCTGAGGAGATTGTTTGGGCGGCTTCCCGCCCACCTCATGTCAATATTGCAGAGGTCTACGTGCTCCCTGTAAACCAGGCTAGTCCCGTTATTGTCCATCGGGCTTCTGGATAACTTATAGGACTCCCATCGTCGTCCCTTGAATTCCTATTTGAATCGAATGTCCCCATCTTTTACATAGTCACGAGAGTGCTTCCTTGAGAAAACTTTTGACCACCAATGACATGCTGTTTACAACGATTCCTTGGACTGGCTCACTTCCGCGCTTAAGCATGCCATCGCTCGACGGGTTAGAAGATGAAGTGGAATCGGTGCTATTTGTAGCACGCGAGATATCTTGTGGGTTTCAGTCGCACCTTTAATACAAGCGATTGAGTAACACTCAGTGTATCGGATACCCCCAATGGAGACGATGGAAGGTTGCAAGGTAGAGTCCTACCCTTCGAGAATTGGACCACTCTATAACGTACATTCTTCAGGCTGCGGACTGGGGCTTAGCCAACCCACTGTGGAAAGGACGGCTGCGAATTTTGGAGAGAGGATCAACTGGTGTAACAATTTTGCTTGAGGATGGCCAGACCGGCGCTAGTAACTGTTCAACAGCCATACGAGAGAATAATCTACTCAAGTTGTTGCCAGTTTTTGCCAGAGCACCATACAATAACGACCAAGCGGTCCAACCAGTGCTCGATTCCAGCCGCTATTTCGTTATCAGGGTTGAAGATCCAACGTCTGGAAACCGTGCATTCCTGGGAATCGGGTTTACCGATAGAACCGAATCGTTCGATTTCAGTGTGTAACCTCCTTGTCCACTACCACGCCACCGCTTACGGCCACAGCAGACGTGACATTACAGGACTACGATAAGTTGGTGAACTTCACACTCAAACTAGCACGACCTCATACCTTTCCATTTCAGGCGAAAGAACAACCCCGTTGCAGCGGAGCCCGCTCAAGCATCATCTGCACCGAAAGTTGACTACTCTCTCAAAGAGGGACAGACGTTCTCTATCAATATTCCGGGTCGCAAGGTTGCTCCACCCAAACCTGCTGCGTCTTCTTCGAGCTCGTCGGGAGGAGTCATCCCTCTCCTACCGCCGCCGCCAGGCGGAAAGAAATGATTGATAGTATTGATAGCTCATTACAATTTAGCAGACAATCTGGCTCGTGTCCAGACTCCTCATGTAAACGTTCCCCTGTAACTAAGACTCCACTTGCTTCCAACCACAATGGCGGGTCGAATACCTCCAAGGTTCCCTCGAACTCAGCGGCATATCGTGCATCAACTAAGAAGCCCTCAGGACCTCGTCGTTATGCCCGCGTCTCAGAGGCACCCTGCCATTGCATCTGCTCCACCTGAAGCCAGGCAAAACGAGCACACCAGGGACATACGCATGATGATGTGGGGTGGCCTCAGAGATGTGGATAGACTCCTTCGGTTGAAAGGAGATAGAAAAGCGGCGTTTTCGATCGCCCTGCAGACCCTTCATCTCTCACAACAAAGTCCAAAGAAAATACCACCGCTAGTGCGGCAAAGGTGGTACAGAGAAGTCCTACGATGCTTTCTAGATGCGGGTGATGGCCAGAATGCTGCCTCTGTATACGTTCAAATGCGAGCCGAAAAGCTTCGAGCACCAGCGTCCCTTCTCGCCACTTTGCTTCTTAAGACGCGAACGTCGAATATCGCATTCGACAACACGAAGAAGATTGTAGACGATGCATCCCAAATGGTGGGGGAACTTAAAGAGGAACATATCCAGGTGGTGCTCCAATTCTTCACCGAGCTTTTCCAAACTTGGGAGCCTGTGGAGGAAGTCTATCGGAACTTCAAACGACACCAAGAGGAGGGATGGGAACCATCTGCTCGTACATGTGCTATTATGGCGCAAGCCTACGCACAAGCAAACGCGAGAGCCACAGCCAACTGGTGGTTCAAGAAAGGGAGAGAAACGGCAAAGCGCTTATCAGATGGGGCGAGGGAGGAAGCACTGAAAGAACTCTATCAATGTCTTTTTACGGGGATGCACCATTTTCGCCGTTCCCGAGGATGGTTAGAGCGGAAGCGAAAACATGGAGGAGAAGGAATGGAGAGACTGCTTCGAGAGCTGCTCGAGGACAATATTAAGCCCACTAGGCGGATATACAACATTTTGATAGACCAGGCAGGGCGGGCTGGTCGGGCCGACCGTGCTTATCAGTATTATTCCGGTATGCGGCACGCAGACACGCCTGTTCCAGGAGATCACTTCACCTTCCAATCACTTTTCAAAGCTGCGTTATCTTTAGGTGAAGCACCCCCCGTCCCTGGTCGACGTCTATTTCGTCATATGGTTCGCCAGCACCAGTCGAATACCAACCACCGACCACGCCAAGCGTCGACTGCTTTGAACGCACTGTCCCTGAATGCGGCTCTTCATTTCTTCATGCGGAAGCGGGATTACCCCGCTGCGACCGTCACGGTTCACTCCTTCCCAGTCTGCGCGATCGAGCCGAACAAAACCACTTTTTTGCGGGTGTGGTGCGGCTTGCTCTCCAGAGTGAAAGGTGAGTTAATGGCAGCTCCACCACGGGAAGTGAAGACATGGACCGACCACTTACTTGGCCAAATCGTTCGGACGGGTGCAATATGGGACAATTCGGTAGCTCAGCATCTTATGGACATAGGATGGAAGGACGCTTTGGAACAATTGGAACGTAGGAGGGGGGGCAAGTTGAAAGCAACAGAGACAAAGGGTCTTCGATCGGAACTGCACATTATGTTGGCACTCTTGCGGCGGGCCATTCTTGCGGCACTAGGAAGAACACCGAGTCGTGCATCATTTCAAAAAGACAACGACTCCGTGGAAGGCGCGATGGTTATTGCTCGCCAAGAGATGTTACCACCCAAACACGCGTTTGTCACTGGGCCGTATATGGTGGGAGTATAGTCACCCGGTTTCGTGTTTGTTTGCACATCTCTTGTGCTCTATTGTTTGTATCGCGGGTTGTATTGCCGTGTTAATGACTGTCAGTCTCATTAAAGTGGTCGTTATTCAGAGTTGAACTGTACTAGCTCCAAAGCGTCAACGATAAGATGGCGCGTCGTCCACGTTCCTCGACTATAGCGTCTATGAGGTCTATATCAAGCACCCATGAAGTTCTCCCCTTCAAAGATGGAGACTCTGTCAAGCTGCGAGTTGCTGTACACGACAACCCACAAACTGGTTCTCCAACCCCTCATATCCTCCTAAATCGTGAATATTGGCCATGCGTAGTACCGGAAGATGTCATTCGTATAGACTGGGCCGACGCAACCGAGCCGTGCTATTTTATAGTACAGGTTGATGATCCACCGCCTGCATCACATATCCAAGTAAGTTCTCACCAGAAATGTGTAGTAGTCCTAATAATCACACACAGATCACCATATCAAGGGACGTCTCGGAACTGTTTAAACTCCCGAGTGGAACAGAGGTCGAACTTAGCAAAGTAAGGCCCAAACAAGGAGTCACGCATGACACTGAATTGGGGCAGTATAGGTGGAACGTGGTGCTAGGGTAGCTGCAGATTATATCGAAATATTCTTCCGAGACCAGTATCTCGGTCGACCTGATATGTGGCGCCTTAGCAGCTCGCTAGCCGGGCGATGTCTGCACCTCGAGCAACGGGTGCGGTTTGTTGGAGCAATTGAAGCTGTAATCAAGACGCTTTACAGACGCGGAAAGCCGGTAGGACCTCCACCTATCCGCGTATCGATCTTCTAATCGCGTCACAGGTCAAATCTGCTTTTATTTCGGCAGATACTAAGATCATCTATCGCTCACTCACAGCGAATTGCACAATTTTCATTCAAGTTTGTCAAGAATTATGGGACTTCGCTGAAGATGGGGAGCGGTACAACGAAAAGATCGTCCACTCTTTCCTTCCGGCTCTCTTCGATCACTGGAAGAGGCTAAGAACGATGCACGTTGTTACAATTGTTCTCATGTCCCGGGTTTACTACGAACATGGCGATGCTGTCTATGCAGCCGGACCAATTCAACGTGACGAGGACAACCAGCAGTACAAGGACTTCTTCAAGGTCGAAACGGACCTGGAGGTCGTTGCCGACTGGAAGCCGATTCTTGACGGCCTAAAGGAATCGTTCTTTGCCTTTCAACGAGATATCCTCCTTACCCATCACTATCACACAGCCGTCCGCGATGGTAACAATTCTATCCCACGCTTGGTTGGCAAGATTTCGTATGCGCACGATGGCCCACTCCTCGAGGCGCTCAACCTCGCCCTACACCCGACAGAGACACACTACATCGATCGTTCTCTCTCGCTCACCGGTGTAGCGACCATAGTGATTACGCCTGGGAGGGGTTACTATCGTGTGTCGAAAGCACTTCTGCGCCTCACGACTACACGACTTCTCGATCAGGGCTTTGGAATCAGTATTATCTGTCTCGGTAGGGCCCCCTTGCATGCTACGCCCCTCTTCAGCTTTTATGGCAAGGAACCGGACAAGACCTACAAGGAGAATAAACCCGATTCTCAGAGCGGAAGAGAGTACGACGCTTTATGGGGCGGAGAGGCTGTGGTCATTATGGACGATAAGGAACAACCGTGTCCGCCACCTGACCGCACTGTAATCTACTGGCAACCATTTTGGGTGACATTGATGTACTGGGACCTCCAGAAGGATTTACCATTCAGGAAGGACAAGTAAGTGGACCGAAGTGAACAATCGGGTTTCGGTCTTATTCCTTGCTTAGGTATATCACTCGTGCTCGTATGCCTGAGTTCGAGATGCTCGGTTTGCTGCACTACGACCTCGTTTCTTCCATTGCAATACCACCCCTTCAAAATCGCTCCGATGAGAGCAAAGAGCTCCCAGAATCGCCGGGTGGTGTGTCGTTGAGTCACAATACTCAGGCTTCGGAGAAGACAGAGGAGTATCGCCGTCAGTTTGATCAAGATACCTTCACTTGTACATCAAAGGTTGCCGCTTCGCCCTTATCCGCCCATGCCACAGTCATGCGCTCAGATAGTGTCCACGTCTCTCCATTAGTACCTGGACGGCAGCGTGGAAGCCTTCTGAGGCGGTCCTCGTCTAGTGCTTCCTTATCTACCAAATGTGACAATAACATGCCCGCTACGGAGAGTTCGCTCGCAAGTCGTCGCCCACGACCAACCTCAGCTCATTTTGATGATGATATTCGAAATCGCCTTTCGTCCTTTGCGCCCAGCACTTCTCCCAAGGACCAACGTCTTACCCGGTTGACTCAACCAGAACATCGCCGCAAGTCAATACTTGCAACAACCGAGCCATCACCCTCCCGTCAAGGATCCACAAGCTCTCAAACGCAACCTCACTCGCATTCTCGGAGAAGCTCCCCCGCCACTCTAAGCAATGGGGCCTCTCGTTCCCGTCACAACAGCGCCGCTGTTGCTCCGCTTCCCAGCCCACTCGCGATTGAAGCCATACCGGAAATACCAGACAACACGTCCATCAATTCTACGGACACCGTCAAGGCTAGCGAAAGGCGATCCAGCGTATTGCAATTTCCTCTGATGCGCCTAGCAAGCAGTATTTTCCTGAGTCACTTCCGATCTGCAGCTGGGTACCCGCCTGTGGAATCCGTATCAGTGACAGCTGCAGCGGAAGCCTCGAAGTCAGGAAACTCTGAGATCAGGAAGCAAAATCTCCCTTTATCTTCTCCTCAAGGGCCTCAGCCATTACCAATAACACACATTCCCCCACGGCGAGTCCATAAGTCGCGCGAAGAAGACCCAAATCCGGCGCCTGGACAACGAAACTCTTTCACTCGAGGGTCTCCATTATCCAACTCCCCTCTCGTAAATACAAATCCTCCCACCCCCCCAGTCGTGATGTCTCACAGGGGCCCAACCTTGGTCACCTCTCTTCCACCGTTGGTCAACCCAGCTTTCCGCGAACCTCCAGTGTTGTATACTCAGACTTCGCTTGCACGGCGGTGGGAACATCTGTTCCCAATGCCCACATATGAGACGCAAATCAAATGGAAAACACTTTATGCACCAGGTTGCCTCCCGTTGACTGTGGAACATCTACCAACAGAAGAGGAACTCACCAAGGGGTTTAGAGTTCATTCTTATGAGACAACGATAGGGTCTGAAATGAACGAATCTTTCCTCGTGAAACGGCCGGTCGTCGTGCGTGGGCGGGCTCCAGAGGAAGCATGGGCGATGGCGATTATGAGGGTTATGGTCGCGCTTCGACTCGCACAAGGATTTCAATTCGTGTTGCAGAAGTCGAGAATCGTACACGAGCCACTACAAGACATGTCACTGTCGAGCACTGTGACGGCAAAACCTTCGGTTGTACTCTCGAGGAAACCTAGAGGTCCTTCAGAGATCTTGCGAGAAGCGGACATGCCGGTCTACCTCAGTATGAGTGATCAGATACACAAGATCCAATACGATCCAACAGGGCCTTCTATACGCGTAGAACGCTTCGTTCGACGAATGCCAGCCTCTGTTCCCATTCCGTACAAATGTTTAATATGGCCAAAGTTGGGTGGTGGCTATACAGAGTGTCACACCCTGTTCAGATCCCAAGACATGGAACTTTATGGGTGGAATCGGTGAGTTGTCTCTCACAAAAGCCGCAACATTTGATTTATATACCCAGATTGGACATGCTTGCATTTGGGTACGAACAAATCCTCACCGATTCTCTCCGGTACTGGAGAACTCGCTTTCTCGTCATTCCTTCGGACAAGCGACCGGAGCCTCGAACCGCCACTCGCGGGGGGAAGCTATTAAGCGAGGAAGAGATCAGACTTCTTGGAATGGCAGAACTCGCCGCGAGGTTTACTGCTGCTCGCTGGTTGCGTCAGGACGACAATGCGGAATCGCACGCTCCTGTTAAATTCATCATGACTACCCTTGACCCCGCGGCGAGTGTTTCTGATGATCAGCTAATGGCAAAGCTCGAGGAGACCCACCATTCTGGTTCGTTAAGGAAAAAACCCAACAGCAATCGTGTCTTGGCGGAAATGTCGTTGGAAGCAATTGCTGTCGCCATGCGTATGCCAGATGGCATGGCTATTCGTGACAATCGTTGGCATAACGCATACTATCCGGACAGCTTCACAGGAGAGGAGTTTGTTTCTTGGTTGTTGCGTGAATTCCGAGACGTGTCAACCCGCGAACAGGGAGCCGAACAAGGGTCAAAGTTCGAAGCTCAAGGACTGATGCGTCATTGTCGTGGTAATTACGGCTTCATCGATGGGTAAGCGCAATGATCCGGACCATTGCCATTCTGAGAGAGCTCGTTGTCCAGACACTACTACTATACACTAAACCCCCCATATGCATCTGTTCCAGTGTCTACTGGTCCTCAGCAGGGATCAAAGCGGTGGCTGTATCTCCGTTCCTCTCACGAGGAGAAACCCCCACTTCCCCTTCCGGCCCCAAATCCAGCAGTCCAACAACCTGAAACCAGGTAAGGGAACCAACTGCTCTTCCATCTCTCGCTCACGTTAGAAAGTCCTGGCCCCCTGTCCAGGAGACGTCGAATTCTATCACAGAGCTTTATCGTCAACTTGGATCCTCAAGGGAAGAGCAACCAGTCAGAAACCGCCGTCCTTCATCATGACATCATTCAGAACCCTGAGACAGCCTTCCACTTCCAGCTGCATTGGATAGGGGCAAGTGCCAAATTCGTCGATGATACGATTCAAAGCTGGAGTCGAACTGTCGAACGGTACGGGCTGCGAATGGTGGAAGCTTATGTTGACCAGGTGAGTACTAGAAGACGGGTATCGCCGAAGGTGACTGAGTCGAAGGACCTAGATCGCTGACATCAACAAGTCCAATTTCTTTCAATCGTACTACCCGATACGTTTAGCTGTGCAACCCCCGGTGCTCCCAGAAGAGACCAATCCACCTCCGGAATACTGCGTTTCGGCCTTGCTGAGGCGGTTCGACTTCATTACCGATATTATGGCTTCTAGACACTATTCTGCGGGTGTCGACGTCTACTACTCCTACCGCTCCACAGCGTTTGATCACTCACAATGGGTCCATCGAAGCGGCCTTGTGTTCATCCAGGTCCTGGAGGACGGTGTAACTCTCGCTTGGCTCACAAATCGCCTTGCAAGCACACGACAGATGGCTTCAACGGATCGGTCAGGCGAAAGACCAGCTGAACGAACAGATCGTTTGTGCCAAAATGTAGAGAACTTTTGCACGAACCCGGTAGCTCTGAATGCATTCTGGAAGGAAACGAGGGAGGCTTGGATGGAGAAATTTGCGAGCGAACAGGCACAGCATAATTCTGAAGGTCAGAACCTTGAATCTTGAAAGCGCGATTATACCCGGCATATTAAATCCATTTGTTCAAAATGACGGTATACAAGTAGTACTGGATGAAACGTGAATGCTTGGCTTGTGACAAGATGGGAGTTGGGATGGGAGTCGGGATGAAGAGGTGTGGCGCCCGTCTCAGTTCTTGGGTCGCCTGAACAAGAGGATGTGAGGTTCAGGAGCTGTATCCGACAACAGTCAGAATTAGTTGGTTGACGCGCCCGAGGAGACTCACCATGAATTGCATAGTGCTCCCATCCCAAACTCTGCGCGACCCCAATGCAGCGCCATTCATCTTCTGAGAGAAGCCGAAAAACACCTGGTTGTTGAGAAGAGAAAAAGCTCTTCGGGATCATCTTGAGCAGCGGCTTGGGCAGGATAACATGTCTGAAGAGAGCCTCTGAGTACTCGAGAGCGATGAAGGCTTGTTTATGAGCATGGTCACCAACCGAAACTCGTAATCGTCGTCGGCATAGCGATCTGAGTAATGAATGCTGAAAGCGGGTGTGGTCAACTCAAACACGTCGGCTGCTACATGTTGCTCGGCTTACCGCTCGACGTATTCCTTGAATTTAGCCTGCTGCTGAGCCTGGGCAGCAGCCTGGTCTAAACGCGACATCGTTCCTGGGACGGCACGATCGTAGAGAAGTGCAAGATATTTGGCGCGGAGTTTGGACCGCGTCAGGACAAGGGTGCTTGACACTGTTTGCTCGCAGGCACCCCTCTCTACTCCGTCACAGACTCGCTCTCCGCTGGACCAAAGTCTCGTAGAGACACGTCTCTAGACTAGTACTATACATGTTTCTCTGACAAAATCCAAATCTACGTGCAACCTCAAGTGATGAAAGCCCCAGGTTAAAGTATGCATTTGCCTTCAACTCACCTCTTAACTCCCGATACTAAGGCCATCGTTCATGCCCTCCTCACACTCTCTTAACGTCCCCATGCTGAGCCTCGCCACCGTCCAGGCGACAATAGGCCATGCCGTCAGAGCGGCCAACGAAGAGTTCCAACCACCACTCGCCATGAACAAGCAGACAACATATCGCGCGCATCAAGTCGGAGATGAACGCCGCAACTGCGACTTTATGCTGTATGGATGAGCACACAGAACCAGCATTCTCGCTGCCCAAGTGAAAGAAAACGCAACTGTCCCCCTTGATTACCTGATACATTATCGGAAAACGACGCGCGACAGTTGTTGGATCTGCGAGGCCGCGCTCTTGCCGCCCGAAGAGCGCAGTGCGTGCTCTTGTTGGGGTGTATCTGGAGAGAGAAGTCTTTCAGCAAGAGATGGCTTGATTGTGTGCCGTCAAAAACGCGTCGGGTGAACCGTGGCGATGGACTGCCGTGATAGGTCAAATCGTGTCGCAACATTGATACAAGGAGATAGTGTATGCGTCAAGATCGTTCCTGACCCCTTGGAAAATCGTCACTTGTCTACAAGGTACGGTACCGCGACTCAACAGAACTACGAAGCATTTCAAGTATTTCAAGTACCTTGCACCGGTATTCTTGATACGGCGTACTTGTGTTCTCCCTCGAAGGCCTTCAACCTTACTTACGAGTGAATGGTATTTTTTGATGAAGCCGAATCGTCTTGCGGGAGTGGAATGGTTCAGTAAGTCCCTGTTACTCGCAAGATCTTCGTGATGTATTTCTGATGGCCCAATAAGTCCATGTCGAATGCGTTAACCTTGAGATGTTGAGGTGCTCGGCTTCTGTTGGCAGGGAGCGACGGCTGCGATGCGGAGGACGGTAACGGTCTCAAACTACTCTCCCCATACGACAATAATTTGTATCGTAAGCAGCCGGTTGTCCATCAGTTTTTCAACCTTCACGCTGCCATCGTTCACACCTGGATTGCGACTGGTGAGTATTCATTCGTGATAGTCTGAAAAGAAAATGTAACCACTAAGCATGCCCTCAACTACCGTGACATGTTGGAGATTGCCGTCACCTGCAAACAATCATACCGTGCCAACAGTCTTCAGCCCTTGGAAAGCGCAATTTCCACAACGACTTGACTCACAGATATACTCTACTCTGATTGAAGTAATGACACTGCTGGTGTTCTCACAAGTCCAGGGTGAAGCCCCTTCGCTCAGGGTTGGGAGTAATTGGCACCTGGCCCAGTCTCTCGTGCTACAACAGAAACGACGACGCGCTCGAATCGATTCCCTATCGAACCTCACATTCTATCTCATGTTGAAGCCATCCAAAGCAGGTGTACAGGTTCTTGGCGATAAAACACCTGTCTTCCAAACGCCTTTGAGATTCGATGCTCTCTGCTTACTCTTTGATACAGAGTATGGAGAGTCCTGGTCCTGTTTCGAATGATTGCCTGATTGCCTAGACTGGTACTCCACCCAGGCAGTGATCAGAGGGTTCCGCTCTCGATGTGACGCGTCAATCACGCGTTTGACGCGTTAATTCAGAGTTTAAGGGGTCGGTTCAACATCCTCTGTCGTGCTGTTGTTCGATACTTTGTAGAAAGACGTCAATTGGATTCCCACCGGGTAGGTGGCATGCAAACATCAAGCGACGACTGGAGTAACCGATAGCAGAATCAAGTACGTGCACCTCGCTCATATTTTCTGCATCATGGCCGAAGCGAACCGGTATATATTGTGCATTCATTGGACATGGGGACTGTCAATGTACGGTGCTTAGGACCTCGATGGTGTTTTGGGGGTTCAAAAGAAGGTCAGACCGTGCCCTGAGCAGTTGGAAACCACTGAAGGGATCCCAGATCTGTAGTCAATCCCTAGGCGGACTGAAGGCCCAGCCCCCAATCTAATTGTGTACTAGGGAAGCGCATTGTACATGCAAGGATTTAAAACTGATTCAATTTACGTCGCGAAAGAAAGAAGCGACTTAGGCTTTGTAAGGGTTATCCGATATCTAGGCTAATTGTTCGTCAGAAGCTCCACATGACCCTCCTATGAATGCCACGAGGACCAGCATAACTGGTTTTCTCATGGAGGCTAAGGCGCCCAGAATTTTCATCCAAGAAGAACTGCGCGCAGCAATGAACCGACTCGTTCGAAGATTAGGTTGGATGCACGTAAAGACACATGACACAATAGAGCAGTAAGCTGGACGACAACAACGAGTTAGGTCTGAGACCGACTATCAGCAAGGATTGGGTTGCACCTCTCGACGCATCACCAAGATGCCTTGTGGACTCCCGGAAGTTCGTGAGCTAGTGCACTCATTCGGAATTGGTACTGCGATACGTGTTAGCTGGGAATTACAAGCCCATGGGGTTGCACTAACTCTGCAGAGACCAAGCTTGCCGATAACGCCTCGTCCTCTTCCTGTCATTGTGCACCTGTTCTTGATGCGTGTCGGCTGGGTTTTGTGGTCGAATTTGGCGAGCTGGAGTTGAGCCTGGTTTCGGACATGGGGCGGGAGTTGGGTATTACGGGAGACATAGAGGTACGATCTGCGTAAGAGTTCGTAGTCCCTGAACGCCTGCCTGTTTGCCATGTCCCGTAGGACGTAAATGTATCCCATGGCTGATGGAAGTCGGGGTCAAGTTGCACTACACAAAAAAAGGATAAAAAAATTCCAACTTCGCTTTCGTCACTCACAGCGATGAATGGCATCCATGCCTGCACACATGTTTCGCGCTCACTCATAATAAGAAGCATATTCACATCGTCGATACGTCGCACTGCCGCGGCAAAGGAGACGCCACCAACCAAGGCGTATCCGTTCGCGGGTAATGCGCTTGTTCTGCCTGTCCCGAGCGACCCAAGACCGAAAACACTACTCAAAGGAAAGAACCTCATGGAGTACCTGCACAAGACCACCGTCTCAGAAAGAGCGCACCGCATGATAGAGGTCGACTTTTCTCGCCGACATCCCAACCGAATACGGGTTGGGTCGGTACTGACGGTCACCCTCGAGCATCCTCCACACTCCTTCTCCGGTGTCCTCATAGCCATAAAACGCAAGGGCGCCGATACATCCATCCTGCTTCGAAACATCGTGCAACGAACCGGTGTCGAGATGCAATTTTTCCTGAACTCGCCCGCGATCAGAAATATCAAAGTGATACAAAGAGCTGGAGGCACATCACCACCAGGGGAGGAGGGTGTAAAGATGGGGAAGGCAATGGTACGGTCAAAGCTTTATTTCTTACGCGACTATCCGAGCAAGATGAGTGCTATATCTGCTGGAATAACAAAGCAGAAGAAATAGACTATTGTGAGTATGTGCCCACGGTCGACGTCGCCTTTCTGACTAGAATACGAGCCCCAAAGTTGCGTTGCGGGTCTGCTTTCCAGGGTCTTGAATCTGTAATTATTCATGCCTAGCGCTACAAATTTTAGGGCTTAGCACTCTCTTGGAAGCTTGCCATCCAAAGTCTCGGCATCCCCAAATCAGGAGACAAGACGCGGGTAGATGGCCCATTTCTAGCTGCTCGATTTATAGAACATCGTTCCTAGAGACGAAAAGAACTCGATTCCGCAGAATTCTACAAAGGTTGCATCTCCGGTGGATAGGCTTTCCACAGGGTAGGAGGTAACCTCCTATATCTCCACTTAAGATCCCTGAGCTCTAGTTTCCCGAGCCCTTCGCCATACAACACGATTGATCCCCATGTTTTCAACTTCAAAATCTCGCCAAAGGCGAGCAAAAGAGCTGGATTGGTCACCCATGAAGGCAAACCTAGGGTGAACAGGTGTGGAAGCTTCGGAGAGCCATCGGGCGAAAGTGAGAGAATGTCTCGAAGGCAGGTAATGATGGGTTGGGGATCGCATGACTGGTCGCAAAGTGTGAGATTCGTCAAGGAGGTGCATTTTTCGATAACTTGATGGAGCACCGTCTTAGCGAAAAGGGGTTGGTTAGGCGAGGTGAGGTGAAGAGTGCGTAGGTTGGCCAAAGGGAATGTTTCCAGTATATACTGGGCAGATAACCGGTTAAATGGTGCCGCCAGATACAAATGTTGTAGCTTGGGGGCCTTGAAGATGCGGATTATGAGAGGAAAGTCGTCAGAAGACATTGCCAGAGTGAGACGCTCGAGAACTGGCAATTCGATAATATCCCAGGGCCATCCAGAGGTGGGATACACTACACTAAAGGACTTGAGCCCAGGGTTGCCTTTCGTCAAGCCCTTGAGTTCAGTGGAGTTGATACAGGGTAATCGATGTAGTGCCAGTGAGTGAAGATTGACGAGTGACACGGGAGATTTGCTCAGGGGGACGCGCCAGATTTCGACATGCCTGAGGGACTTGGTCTCCTTGAGCAGCGGAAGTTCGAGGGAGGTTGGGTTCACCCCGGGATCCTTACATTTGAGTCGAAAATCTCCCAACGCTGGCGCGTCCTGCACACGCACCACTTCCTTGAAAGCTACTGTAGATCCTTCAATGTCGAGATTGATGCTCAGCTGTTGGGTGTGCTGAAGATTTGTGAGACAGTGGTTAACCACCTTCAGCAACGCTTCGTGCCCTACTTGGCGTGGCCACCCGGCAATATCCACTTTGATTGGCCTGGATCTACCACTCTCGAGTTGTCGGAGGAGGGAGGCAGCGGTCCACGCGGTCTGCTTTGCTGGGTCAAACATCACTGTCTCCCATAATGGTGAATGCGTCTCTGCAACACGTTGCCAATATTTGCACACCAGGAGAAGTGTGCTTGGCTCAGTAACGTAGAGGAAGATGTTCTGGAGCAACTCGGTTGGAAGGCGGCCCAAAGGTGAAAACGCATAATGTATCGGAGCGCGCTCCTCCGCTGTGAGTTGTCGATTAATCACCACGTTCTCGACGTCTAGTGGTGTAAATGTAGATATTTGTGGCAAGATGTGTGAGGCATCTTGTATGGGACTACGACCAGAAGGATCTCGCAAAAGCCAACGCTGTCTAGTGAGTCAATAATTGCACCAACAAATAACAAGAGGCCAGAGACACCTTGAGTTCGTTTTTAAGACGGCTCATAAAGAGGGTTTCAAGGAAGAAAGCGTCGAGGATTTGGTGCCACGCAAGCGGCGCGTCGTCACAACAAAAAGGTGCTCGTGGGTTTCCAGCAGGGACTGTCCTTAAGCACTGCTCGGAATTTGAGGCGATGTCGAGAGGCGCCGCTGAGGTCGAGCAATCAATGGATTGCAAAAGCTCTCAGGGATATGAAACATTCAAGGGCAGGTTGTATCAGAATTTACGGAAGATTTTCGGCCTAAAGGGTATAGAAACCGAGAAAAGGAATTGAGCGAGCGAGCATGCGAGCAAACAGTGTCAAGCACCCTTGTCCACCTGAGATTACACGTAGCTCGGCGCTGCGATCGACCTGTATCTCCACACTGTTGATCCAGTACTGACGATGTGCCACCTTCCCTTGGCCTCGTACTCGTATACGTGCTCTGGGCTCGGAGTAGGCCGGGCGCTTGGTACGACAGTCCCTCCTTTGGGCTGTTCGCGGAGATCTGTCCCCAGATCCTAGGCGCCCACTGACAGCAACGAGACCCGTTGCCCAAATGCAGCACAGTCTGGCCCTCTGCAATCATTGCTCCAATAATGAGTGCCAGTTACGAGCTGCGATAGTTACCGTGATACCATACCTGCGTATACAATGTACAGTGTACACAGTCGAACGCGATGCAAGACAGACGTCTCCCAGTTTAGATTGCTTCTTGGACCTGTTCCAACCGGCTCGCCCACTGCCGCCCAGAGCAAACAACGTTATCGACGTCTTTTTACACCTTTTTACATCCATTTGATTGTACCCAACCCTCGTCCGGCGCCACTCTCCCGCCGTCGCGTTCTTTGCTCTCGGCGGTTCATCACAGCCGCCTCCACAGCCAGAGTCTCAGGCTGCTTGAATTTTGGCCACTCTTTCGTACTTTCGTTCCACCAACCTTATCCGGTTCTTTCTTTTGCCGCCTTCAGGTGTCTTCCACCCCTGTACTCACCAGCCCTTGAGTGTCGAAAGGACGTTCAGTCGCTTCTTGGAGTTAGGCTCTACACACCACAACTATCCTACAACTCGCTAAGCCGAATAAGGTCACTCTGTTTTGACCACCGTCTTGACCTCAGTTCACCAAGCCAGTGCTACTCTCTAAAAGGCCACTTGCCGATCTCTCGCCTGCTGCGACCAGACTACTAGTATCGCACCTCCACTCACCCTTGGTCGCTCCTCTTGTTTCCCAAACCCCCGCCACAACCATTGCGACAACTTCAGCATGTCAGCGAGACGTCTAACAACCATCCCGTACTCCCCAGTATTCGACATCCACGCACTCCCTCAGGAGCAGCCCCCCCATAATCCAATTCACCAATCCGCACTGTCGAAGGCTAGAATGAAACAATCAACTTCTTCGGTTGTCTTGTCGCCGACTTCCGCAGACGAGAAGGGCACGGGTAACACTCGATACGACCTGTCGTCCCGTCCTGTCACAGCTGACTTATTGCCTCTCTCCGGTGTATCTGAGAAACGACCAAGCGACCATCCCTCTCCGATACCAAACGCAAGAAGTAGTTGCTGCCACTCAGGTACTCTACGGTCCCCCGTCCCAATTCACTACCCCCCACAGTCCCATGAGCCTTGTGAAGACGCCGGATGCCTGAGTTGCGGATGGTTTTCGAACCTTTCTCCCAGAGCCAGGCTGTGGCTCTCCTTCGGCGCATGGGGGGCAACCAGCATAGGGTTTATCCTGGCTATTGCATTCTGGAAAAAGGAGGTGTTTACTGGTTTGGACAATCTGTCGCATTGGCTCGCGAATGGTGGTTATAGGGGTCATGCCATTATTTTCTTCCTCATTTTTGTGACCACAATCCGTGAGTGGCGATTATTTTATCGCAATGAGGTCGGGCTTACTGACTCAACATACTTTGCATAGCCCCACTTCCACTATTTTCGACATTCATAATACTCTCTGGGTACACTTTTGGAACTTGGCAGGGTTTCGTTATCTCTTATTCCGCCTCTCTTGCGGGCGCGATAGTTGTTTTCGCTTTCTCACGACGCTTCTTCGGTACCTCACTGGTCAACGTTCTCGCCCACACACCAGGCCTTGCGCGTACGGTTCGCGCAGTCTCTAAGAACCCAAAGCTGCTGTTCTTGGTCCGCCTCGCGCCATATCCCTACAATGTTATGAATGTGTTGCTCGCAGCATGCCCTTCTTTAACGATGCGCCGATATGTTGGTTGTACTGGACTGAGCTTGCTCAAGACCGTGATTCATACTAGCATTGGAGCCGGTATTCATTCCTTCACTGGATACTATGGTGTTATCCCGGAGGGTGGCTCACATCCAGAACACAGCGACTCACCCAACGACCTTGCTCGATGGTCAACAGGCATTGGAATTGCGCTCTGCATTCTTTTGCTCATCTATCTCGGCTACGTCGCAAGAAGAGCAGTGGACGGTGAGTTGGAAGGAGAAGACTGCGGTGAGAGCGGTAGCACGGTGCTGCCGATTTACCACCCCCGCGGGCGCGACAGGGTACGAAGCAATCGGCATAGCCGTCTACCATCGACTCCACAAGAACGCATAGCGTTCTTATCACCTATTGGTGATCCAGCGAGCGACTCGGAATGTGAAAATGTCGAAACATGCGAAAACTCGCGCTCAGGCGTGCTCGTACGAAGCTCTTCACCGCTCCAATGAGCAAGAAACCAACTCTTCTCAGACCCCTGCGTTATCTCATTCATTCATTCTATCCATCCTATGCTTCACCCCGTACGTCGCGGACACCCGTTCCCACTGTTGGATGCTTTCTCCCTTCTCTGTCAGCTTTACGGTAAAGGACATTCTCTGGGCGCAACGCTCGCTGTCTCTTCTTCATTACATGGTTTCTTAGGTTGGCTTCGCACACCCGCCTGTCGGGTTTGTATGTTCAACAGATCATCGTTATTATCAGTCAATATATATCTTTCGTTCGACTCGTACCACTTGGCCGACCTCTAGCTTGACGGTTGGTCGAACAGTGGACAGGATCAGAGACATACCTCGCAGGGATATGATCAGGTTAAGCTCGGTGTGTTTATATGAAACGACGTACCTCTCGTAAGCGCTGCGGCCCAAGACTGGACATTTGCACTCCGACGCTCGGGCAATGCGATTAATTGGACTGCAAGGCCAAACGCGTTAGCGCGATCTGAACCTCCGACAAGGCGCAGATTGTCTATTTTGGTCAACGACACGTCTTTTCCTTTCGGGGGGACCTCAAGGTATCTCTTTCCCAAAGTAGAAGCGAGTTTATTCCTCCTGTCCAGCCCGTCCAGCTCACCATTACCCTTTTGGCAGGCCAGTGACTTGAAATACACCTATGATTCTCATGGGTGGATACGCACACTATCCATTCAGCAACGCGTGGCTGAAGATATTATTGTGTGTATCCGTCTGGGCATAGAAGCAATTCAGACCAATTCTAGCCATAACTGCACCCCTGGTCTTAGTGTAGGATGAGCCACGTTTCTTGGCCGATGGAGAGCTGCACCTACGTGCTTCCAGCGGCTGCCCAACAACTTGGGCAGTTTGGGCATGCCGTTACGCGTAAGTACGTTCTACTCACAACGTCTACTGGATTGCGTCTCACTTGTCGCAGTTGGGAGCAGAAAGTCCCCCCCCCCGCTATCTGCCATCTATCAAAACCCGGGTACGTGATAACTTCCCCGTTTTCACCTGGCCTGAATGTGCTTCCACTTGCAGACTCGTTTGCCATCCTGAACTCAAAACCCACCACATATTATTAAATTCAGAAGCTCCTCTCCTCCGGAAGCCCGATGCATCGAAAGGGATGCACACACGCTCCCGAGTCCTCGACTCGTCCACCTCGTATAAAGAGGTGGTCTTCCTATGGGCCACAAATCCTACGAACTGGGAACTCCACGGCCAGAGCGTTCTTGAAGTACACGACTAGCGTGGGTGATTATATGTTACTTGCAGACAGGACATGGTACCCCGACTCGCACGATCTCTGCAACAGTGTCCTCACGTATGTGTTCCAGAGAGCGTTGCAGAATAGTGCACCCAAATTGCCTTCCATGTTCTGTGGACGCGCCCAGGAGTATCTGAGAGCAATATTGTAGTGGACCGGGTGTGCGAGCAGTATTTTGAGATCTTCAGTTCTTGAAAGTATTTTACTGAGAGAAAAAATTAATAAGATTTCACCTGAATTCACTAGTTCTACTCTAGTATACATAGTTAATATATACAATAGAGACGAGTGAATTGTATCAGAAATCCCGATCCCCCAAGTTAGTGAGGTGATCGGGACCTATCGCCCAGTGGGTTTGGACGATTGAAGCTTATTGGAAATTTAAGGGTTGACCTGACTAGATAATCATGCACCCAAGCAGGGAGACCGATTGACCGGTGGCGTACGAATCCGAATCCGAATTGGAACGGGGGTGTCTGGCTCGGGTCGCCATGACTCGGGAGAATCAGAGAACCAGAGAACCAGAGAACCAGAGAACCAGAGAACCAGAGAACCAGAGAACCAGAGAATCAGAGAATCGGATCCAAATGGTGGGTAGCTGGGGGGCAGCTGAAGCGGCCGTTGAGAGGTGGCACAAAGACTCGCCGCAAAGGGAAACTCACCACCTACGAATCGGCCCCTCTCTTGCTCCGGCCGCTTGAGGACCCCCTCCAGCGATACAGACTCATTTGACGGATCAATGGTCCAAGGAGTTCTGGCTAGCAGATTCGTGAGCGACGGTACCAGAGAAATTGCCGATTTGCACTCCCCCCTTGCACGTTGGCAGCCGACTAGGACTCAGGACCTATGGAGCTAGAAACTGTCTATGAGGGGCGTTTCAAAGAACAAGCCTCGGTTCTACACGGGTTACCGGCATGCTGGTATTGGATCCGATATCAATCCTTCGCACGATCAACATGGAGTTCTGAGATTAAGAAGGAAATGACATTCTCCTTTCAATTGGACTCTTGTACTTTTGTACAAAAGCCCGTATCCCCCGCTGTCGCTCGTTCTGGGCGACCTTTCCTTTCTGGGTACAAACCATCAAGTTTGCCGCCATCCCCACTGAACCCACGGTATGCACTTCCATACGTGCGGTGCATGAAGGACGACTGCATTCGTATGAAGGACTACTGCTTTCGTCAATGCCGAAACGTCAATGCCGAGACCTATAAGATCAAGCCGACCCCACGAGGCGAATTCGGTCCCACCTCGTCTCCACCGTTGCGCTCCCATCACCCACCCGCGACCTTCCTCATTCTTGTTTTATAATCCCCTCCTCCGTTCTTCCTCCCTAACCCTCCTCCCACCCAACCCCCAATCATGGTTAACTGGTCCGACCCGGCTGTGATCCAAAAGTGCGCGGCAGTGTTTGCCAACATCGTGCATATCACCGCTGGTGCATATGCGTTGGATGTACTCTTTACGTCCGTATACGACTGGGACATCATTACGGGCAAGCTTCGCTGGAAATGGACCATGCCGGTGCGTTTCCTTCGCATCGCTTCTCCTGCAGTTGATACTCATTTCCACGCCTTCAGCTCTACTTCTTCGGCAAATGGATTATGTTGTTCTCCGTCGTTGCGATGCTTCTTGTCTTGAACATCGATACTCCCATTAACTGCCAGGTAAGCCGACCCGTGTGACATTCGCCATTCATTTGCTCACTTCTACCTCTCAGGCTCTGTACTCGTTCGCTCAGTTCACTGGCAACAGTGCCATCGGCTCGGCGTCGACCCTCTTGATGCTCAGAACCATTGCCATCTGGAATCGCAATCTCTTGGTGACGATTCCTCTTACTATCCTTTCTCTCGGCCACTGGGGTATACTCTTCCATGGTAAGGAGTGATCCTCCTCAGTACCCTTGATGACCCTGACACCTTTTCATCAGGCATGACCACTGTTCGTTCTATCTTCTCTCCTGAAGCCCACAGTTGCGTCGTTATTTCGACTGGTGACACCAACAACCTCTTCTTGAACTTGTTGTATCTATACAGTAAGCAAGCCACTCGTAATTTCTTATTTCCTGGCCTCAACGAATTTTCATAGCCATGTTCTTCGATCTTGTTGTTCTCGTTGTTACGACGACCGGTCTCCTCATGACCCCGGGTCGTTCTTCCCTCTGGAAGCTCCTCTTCAAGGACGGCGTCGTTTTCTTCCTTATGGCTTTCTTCTCCAACACCGCCGCGGCCATTATGCTCCTCCTCAACCTCAACCCCGCTATAAACTTGATCTTCTGTGTGCCCGCTGCATGCATCACCGCCTCCGCTGCTTCGCGATCCTTCATCCGTCTCAGCACTTGGGGACAGGCCGATGTCTATGTACACCAATCAGCTGCATACAACGGTGCTCGTGCGACTACCAAGAGCACGACTAACCCGCAAGTATCGATGACTGCCTGGACTCGCCCGACCAAGTCTGACGTCGAAACCGGCCTCGAATACGAGGCCAGTCCCGACTCTGGATCTGGGCTCGACGATTTTGAGACTAAGCCCAGTACCCGGACTGTCAACTTTGCTCGCCCTGCCCTGCCTGGTCAAACTGGCGTCATGATCACCATGGACACATTCAGCCACACCAAGTAAGTCAGTCGCCCCATCCACTTTTTTCCATTCATGGGAGCATTTCTGACCTTGCCCTTCTGCAGTGACGAAAGCAAGCACTCAAGGCGACCCAAGAGCTCTGGTTCCTCTTCCAGTCTCGAGTTTGACTCGACGACCCCGCGAGGGCCCGCTCTCGCAGAGCTCAACGACGCGAATCCTAGATACATCTATGGTACCGGCAAGCCAACTGCGGCCGCCAACTTCTAAAACGCACAAAACCCCTCAAACAACACCTGGTGATGGAAAACCGGAATATATATCAATTATCATGTCTTATATTCTCGGTTCGCCGTGACGTGTAGCACTCCTACTAGACCCTCCTCTCCCTTTTTTCCATTAATCACGCACCCGTGCCTTATATTTCCGCGCTCCCACCACCCTCCGAACTCTCCAGCGCTTGTCAATTGTAGCCTCATACCCGTCGCAACAGCCCGCCACCTCAAACCCTATCACACTAGTACCGTTCGAATGTATTCTAAATGACCTACTCCTCCCCCTTCCACTTGGATTTTCGTTCTTGCCGTATAAAGACGCATGCTACCCAATGACAATTTCGCTCGGATGACCCTGTGCGATATGAAATTTGTGGAATTTAAATGCACGGAACATTCGTGGCAGAAACGAGGTGGGCGAGGGTGGGCTGAACCTATGAACCTATGCCGCGAGGCCCTCAGAACTGAAAAGGACTTTTTATTTTTTATTTCGGACTCAAATCACATCGGGTGTATGTATGGGCCCACACATGTCACGCTGTCTGGCTGTGCCCACGTACGTTACTCCAGAGGGTGTCAAATATTTCGCTTATGAACGGGGACGGACTGGCATGCACCGCCCACCACCTTTGAAATCTTCTGCTGCTGTCCAAACTTACCGTCTCAGCGGTCGATGAGATGGTGATGGACGGCTAATTCACCTTGGCAAAAAATGACTGGTTCAATTTACCCAGTAATAGGCCAGAGCGGAAGAAGGGTTTATACATCGAGATCGAGCAGCCAGAAGGGAGGGTCGGAGCTCCGGAGCATGTCACAGTGAGACGAGTCGACGACAGAGAAGCGAGAAATGGAATAAGCGGACCTTTGGGGTGTGGGGGAGGAGGACATGAGACAGACAGACGGTCGGGCGGTCGAATGCGTCTGCTGCGAGTGTCTACAAGTAACAGTAACATAGTTTGGCGTCTTTGATTCACAATGACAAACATACGAAAACAAGACGATAAGAACGAGAACTCAGAAATGGAAATGCGATTGTCCCTTGTCAAGTCAAGAAGGTTAGTACGAAACATGTAGTGATATGTCAGAAGGTGGGTAGAGGGACAGATTCCAGCGTCAGACATCGGACGTCGGGCGGAAGAGAGAAGATGCGAGCTTGAGCCGTTTGTGGAAGGAATGGGGACGCCTGCCACAATAAGCTTTCTTGGGAAAGACACGTGTGAGGTGACAGAAAGGATATGGTGAAAGAGAGGGTGCAGACGACTGCGAGTGTAGGTTCCAGCTATCATCGTCAAGGTACTGTGGGAAGCAGTGTGGGTTGGTGGTCTCAAAAGCACAAGCGCTGAAGGAGAGTAGGCTGAGAAGTTCATCGAGGGAACGAATGACAAGGTCCGTACGAGAGAGGGAGGGGATAACCGATAATAAACAATGAGGTGATTCGATTTCAATTCGCTTCAACAGTCGGCAGTCGGCGGGGGGCGGGGAGAGGAGAACTACAGGGGACAAACGGAGTACGTCCCACGTCGAGAGAGGTGCATTGAGTGAGAGAAGGGGGAATGTCCGATAGGGAAAACAAAACACGTCACATTGCGGCGGTTGCGAGGACCGGGCGAGTAGGATCACGATTCCATGGCGACTTCGATAGTGGCAGGCTGCACGGACGGACTCGTCGATTTGCGACTGCGCCACGCGGGACTCCGGTGTCGTGGGCCATCAGCAGAATGGCAGTCCCGCCTCGATAGATAGCTACCGCCGCTCGTGTGTGGGACCGGCGGAAGGGATGGAATTGGGGGGATGACGAATGAAGAGGGAAGCGTGGGGATAGTCAATGGCGCAGGAGGCTCGGTTCTTGCGCCTATTCGCCGGGGGCGCTGCGAAAAGGAGCGCGTATTGCCTTCTACCCAAAGTGTGTTGCTCGACGTGTACTTGCCCTGCGGGACGGAGGTGCTGCTTTGGGGATTCTCACCAGCTGGAATTGCAGATGCTGGTCCATTGAAAGTGAACGTCGTGACGTGGGGGAGGGCAGAAGACGGGGCAGAAGCGGGAGCAGTGACTGGCACGCCGGTTTGTAGGAAACAGCTCGAGTGGTCCGATTTCCTTAATAGGGAAGAAATTGATGCGACTGGGGATGTGTTGGACATGTCGGGTTCGAGAAGCATATTGACCGCGCGGGCACGGGGAGAGACAAGCGGGTTTGAGGCGGTGCGGATATGGCCTCGTGAGCGAGCGCCACGAGCACGACGAGAGATGCGCGGTTGTGACTGGCGAAGACTTGAAGAGTTGTCTTGCGGGCGGTCGACTGTAAAGATGTCCGAATCTTGCGAGGCTGCCTGGCCATGACCGGCAAAGGTAGGACGGACGGGTGACACTTGATTTGAAGGAGTGCGTGATGTCGAACTTTGGGCTGGTGACGGTGACTGGTAAGCAGGTCAGTGACGCGCAAGCGAACGACAGACGGTGTTGACAACCAGCTGTCAGGACGGTGCGGCTGGACTTACTCGGTGGTGGTTGTTATCACGAAGAATATCGGCCATTTCAGGGAGAGAGCCTCTGCGCGTAAAACCCTGAGGAATAAGAATATAGGTGTCAGCGCTGCGTCACAAGGAAAACGAATGGAATGATTGGGAAAACGCACATCGCGGGATTCTGTCTTATAGGGGGCGTAGCGAGTCGCCTTTTTGGTATTGCAAAGAGCCCTTTCGCGTTCGCGTTCGCGGTCAGTGTCCCAGTTGTGGTGGTGGGAGATAGGAGAGGGGTCGGCGGCAGAGACGACGATCGCGGGTGAGGGAGCGGCATTTGAGGACCTGAAAGAACCCTGGCTAGAGTAACTGAGGGTTGAGGTAGTCGAGTTCTGCGAGTCGGCGGTTGCAGGATTTGAGGCGTCCGGGTGGGGACAAACGACGGTTTGCACGTGTGGGTCGGAGGACCAGGGGGAGAAGGCGTGTGCAGTCGAGGTCGAAGTGCTGTAGGAGGACGAGGAAGACGCGGTGCGGTGGTGTCTCGCACGGGGGAGGGCGGGGGTGTCCTGGAGACCGAGCGAGGCCATGAGTTGTACGAATGAGGGGAGAGACATTGCTGGAGAGAGGAAAAGCGTCGTATAAGAGGACGTGGACGAGGTAAGAAAGGAGAGAGCGACGCTAAAGCCAAAGAATAAGGGGCGAAGGATGATGGCAACGTGCTCGTTTACGAATCGGCGGAGGCCCTGTGTTGTGGAAACGAACAGCAGTCGATTACGGTGACGATGACGGTGATGCGCGGCGAAAGGCGGCGGCGAGGGCGACACGGGCGGCGAGGGCGGCGACGAGGCAACCCGGTAGGAATGAAGAGGAGACCAAGGTCGCTCGGTGGTGGCGTTGCATCTTCGGTCTTTTTTTGGGATCGGAGCAGCCCCTCTCAGAGCGGGTGACAAGGAAACGGTCGCCGTCTTTCGGCCGCCGACCGTCACCACGACCACCTATTCAATTCGTACTCGTGACCCGAGTACCGTTAAAAGTAATAATAGTAGTAGAATATTACTTATCATACTGTTATCATTATCATTATTATATCATCATCATTACTACTAACATCCACCCAGCCAGGCCCCCCACAGGCCCACAGGCCCACAGGCCCACAGGCCCACAGGCCCCAGCCGCATCCTAGCCAA
>Ga0307513_10001757_pt1 | contig 30876 bp, 39 predicted proteins | sample 15_EM_MG_FD_202174 | JGI IMG/M metagenome (GOLD analysis project Ga0307513, IMG submission 202174) | Populus trichocarpa ectomycorrhiza microbial communities from riparian zone in the Pacific Northwest, United States - 15_EM | ecosystem: Host-associated > Plants > Roots > Unclassified | place... | reverse complement strand
CGTGCCGTGTCGGCTGCGAGGCGGAGCACGTCATCACGGCCGCTGGCCTGAAGTGGCGCGACATGTTCGAGGCTACCGGCGAGGGTCAGACGGTCCGCAAGGAGCGCCCGACGCTGGTCGAGGACCGCTACCTCTCCGCGCTGTCGACGTACGTCGAGGACACCTCCAGCCTGATCGAGTCGTACCGCGAGGAGTACCCCATTGCCGACAAGGCTCGGGCGTACCTCGCGACACGATTCGGCATGAACAGCGAGACGGCCGGAGAACTCGGAGTAGGTGTCGATGCGGGGGCCGACGAGGCGGGTGGGCGAGTGGGCGCGTTCAAGTGGCGCTCCCGGACGTTTACCGACTTCCCCCGCCTCACGGTCCCGCTGCGCAACTTCGAGGGCGAGATCCACGGCCTACAGGGTCGCGACCTCAGCGGACAGTGCCCCGGTCGGTGGGTCGGCCTGATGAACCCCAGGGGGCGCCACTGGGGGGCCTACGGCGTGTTCCGGGGGCAGGGTGGCTACGGAGTCACCATCGTCTCTGAGGGGCCCGGAGACGGCCTCACAGCGGTCGCCGTGGGCTACGACGCCGTATGCATCCGAGGGGCCGCGCTCGCTGCCTCTCCCGATCTCATCAAGGAGCTAGCGGATGGGCTACAGGGAAATCTCGTCGTTCTCGCGGGCGATGCGGACGACGCAGGACGGAGGTTCAATGCCACCCTCGCCGACGGCCTCAAGGGGCATGGTGTTGAGGTACGCGCGCTTGAACTCCCGGGAGGCGCAAGCGACCTCACAGCGTGGCGCGAGGCAGACCCTACGGGCTTTCCGTTCGCGCTCCACAAGGCAGTCAAAGAGGCTCGCCCAGTGGGAGCGGGAGATACGCACGTACCTGTGGCGAACTCAGTCGCAGCCGAGCGCACGGGCACGGTAACCGTCTCGTCCGATCAGGGCGCCGAAGCTGTCGAGTTGCTGAAGGCACTCACGCAGCGATACGGATCTTCCGACACTCTGAACGCTCACGCGCTGGTGGCCTGGACCGACGGGCGTATCAAGTACGCCGACGGCCTCGGCTTCTACGTGTGGAGCGGTCGAGTGTGGGAGCGGTCGCAGACCAAGGTTCGGCAGGAGATTCACCGCATGGGCGCGGCCCTCATGCTCAGCGGCAGCGAGGAGGGGCGCAAGGCTTCCAAGGGCTTCACGATGCGAACCAACATCGACAACCTCATGGTCGAGCTTCGCAGCGTGCCGAGCGTCCACGTGGGGGCTGCGGACTTTGACGCCAAGCCCGACGTCCTCAGCTTCCGGAACGGCACGGTGGACCTGCGGACCGGCACCATGCGGGCGCACGACAAGGAGGACCTACTCACCTACTGCCTGGACCTCGACTACGTGCCCGCTGCGCTGTGCCCCCGCTGGGAACGGTTCCTCACGGAGATCTTCCCGGGGCACCCGGAACTCGTCCCGTACATGCAGCGGCTGTGCGGCTACGGGGTCACGGGGAATGTCGACGAGCAGTGCTTTGCCGTGCTGTGGGGCAAGGGCGCCAACGGCAAGAGCGTACTCACGGACACGATGACGGCCGTCTTCCGCGTGATCAGCAAGACCACGCCGTTCGCCACGTTCGAGGAAAAGCCCTCGGGCGGCATCCCCAACGACGTCGCCGCACTGCGGGGCTCACGCTTGGTCATGGCCAGCGAGGGCGAGGCGGGGAAGCCCATGAGCGAGGCGGTCCTGAAGCGGGTCACCGGAAAGGACATGATCGCAGCGCGATTCCTGCGTCAGGAGTTCTTCGAGTTTCGACCCTCGTTCCTCCTCATGCTCGCGACCAACCACCGACCCAAGTTCCGGGGTCAGGACGAGGGCCTCTGGCGCAGGGTCAAGATGATCCCGTTTGCCCGCTGGTTCGCGCCGCACGAGCGGGATCACGACCTCGACCGCAAGCTACTGGCGGAGGCCGAGGGCATCGCCGCATGGGCCGTCCGTGGAGCCGTCGAGTGGTACGCCAACGGCCTCCAGGACCCCAAGGTCATCACGGGAGCAACCAAGGAGTACCGGGAGACCTCGGACGCCCTCGCTGGGTTCTTCCCGGGGGTCCTGGAGCGCTGCAATGACGATTGCACCATGCCGGGCGACGAGGCGTTCAACTCGTACCTCGAATGGTGCGAGGCCGAGAACCTCCCCCAGCGGGAACGGTGGACGCGTCGAGCGTTCTACTCAGCCATGGAAGAGCGGGGCTGCACGCGCAAGAAGACAAGCAAGGGTATTGCCCTGGTGGGGGTGCGCCCCGCAGATGCATTCGAGCGCGAGATAGCCACGGCCACCGGGCCCGGCATATTCGGAGGTCAGAAGTGAGTTTGTCAGTGTTCGTGGTGTACGACCGGGGCGGATACGACGAGGACGCGGAAATCGTCGACGTGTTCGGCTCACGGGACGGCGTTGCGGCCTACATGGCCGACCTAGGCCCGCAGGGATCATGCCTGGAGGTCAAGGAAATGCCCCTCCGCTTGGCCAGTTACCGGCGCCCTCAGTGGCTGAACATGCGTACGCGTCTCGGCATCATCAGTGGTGTTCGCTTGCCGCAGCAACCGGGCGTAGTCAAGCGCGCTAGCCATCAGTACGACGACCTGTCGGTAGAGACCATCGTGCGCATGCGCTACGGGGCGTGGGAGGTCCGCACCACGGGCGAGGCGTCGGCAGTGCCGGAGGCGCACGCCAAGGCGGTGCAGGAGCACCAAGCCAAGTTGCGCCTAGCGAGGATGGAGGGTGGCGCCTGATGGAGACGCGCGTCAAGGCGGGTTATGTGGTCATCGGTGCGTGCTGGCTGGTGTCGGCGACCATCCTCCTGTTCTTCCTGGCTCGACTGATCATGAACAACGCGTAGCGCACGCACCGACACGGCCACAGCGTACTCACGTGAGGATGCTGTGGCCGTTCGCATGGGAGGAAAGCATGAAGGAGTTCAGCGGGTCGCTTGGCGGCCTCCCGTGGCGTGGGTACCTCGTCGAGCGGGTCGAGGATCTACCCAAGTTCCTTGAGTGGGTCCGGCGACAGCGCGGAACGACGTGTTTCGACACGGAGACACTCGGTCTCGGCATCTACCACCAGGCCCGCAAAATGGGCCGTAGCTTTGTTCGCCTCTCGCAGTTCGGCAACGCCACCGAGGCTTGGGCTATCCCCGTTGAGCTCGGTCGGCCGTTCTACCACGCAGCGCGCACGGCCCTGATCGAACTACCGGCGCTGACCGGGCACAACATGATCTCGTTCGATGGGCTCGCCTCGGACAAGCATCTTGGCGTGTCCCTGGAGGTCATCTGTTCCAAGTCCACGGACACGATGATTACCTCTAAGCTCCTCGACCCTCGACCCCCGGAGGCGGGAGGGCTCGGCCCGAAGCTGAAGCCTCAGGCTGCGTTTTACATCGATCCCTCAGCGCCCGACACTCAGGACGGCCTCACCAAGCACTTCAACTCGCTGGGGTTCACCAAAGAGACCGGTTGGGCCGGAATCGACATCTTCGACCCGCTGTACGTCGAGTACGCCCTCCTTGACGTCATCCTCGGCGCCCGCCTCCTGCCCGTTCACCTCGCCGAGCTGGAGCGCCTCGGTGTCCGCAAGGAGCTCCTCGACTACGAGCACGAGATCTCGCGCATCTGCGCCACCATGTCCCGCGCGGGAATGCTGGTCGACAAGGAGTACACAGAGGGGCTGTACGACACCCTCGATGCCGACTATCAGCGGAACTTCGAGATCGTACAGAGCTACGGCGTGCTCAAGCTCGGCTCCCCCGATCAGATAGCCAAGGCGCTCCTTGAGTCCGGCGAGGAGCTCACGGAGCGCACCGACGCGGGGAACCTCAAGGTGGACAAGTCAGTCCTCCTGCACCTCTGCGACCGCAACGACAAGTGGGAGCGCATCGGAGGGCGGACCCCCAACCCGCTCGCTGAGGCCGTGTATCACGCCAAGCGCGCGAGCAAGTGGCGCACGGCGTACGTCGACACGTTCCTTGAAGAGATGGACGAGGACGGATACGTCCACTGCAATATCAACACCTTGCAGGCGCGCACGGGGCGCATGAGCGTCACGCGAGCGGCCGTGCAGACACTCCCCTCCCGGGACATGATGATTCGCCGCTGCCTCCTCGCCGACCCTGGGGAGGCTGTGATCTCGGTTGACTTCAGCGCCATCGAGATGCGCGTCTTGGCAGCGCTGGCCGACGTGCGGCGAATGAAGGAGGCGTTCGCCAACGACGAGGATATCCACTGGTTCACCGCTCGGCTCGTCGCGGGAGAGGACGCCACGGAGTACCACCGCAAGAAGTACAAGACGGTTGGGCTCGGCAAGGTATACGGCGGAGGGGTCACCACGCTGGCTCGCCAGTCCGGCGCTCCTGAAGCCGACGTCCAGCACGCGATCAACACGTACAACCGGCTGTATCCGGAGATCTCCCGGAGCTCTAAGAAGTGGACGCGACAGGCGTATCAGAACGGCATGGTGCACATCTCGGCCACCGGTCGCCGTCTGCCGCTGGACCGCAAGAGGACGTACGCGGTCGTCAACTACGCGTGCCAGTCCGCAGCGCGTGACGTCCTGGGTCAAAGCCTGATCGATATGGACGCTGCGGGGCTCCTGCCCTACCTCCGCTTGCCGATCCATGACGAGGTACTGGCGTTCGCCCCCACGGGGGAAGTCGAGGAGGTCGAGCGCGAGATCCGCAAGTGCATGACCATGGACCTTTTCGGGGTTCCGATTACCGCTGAGGGGGAGATCGGCAAGCGCTCGTGGGGGTCGCTGTACGGAGCCGACTTCTAGTAGCGCAGCGTGACCGTTTGGGCGACCTCGTCACACTCCGCAGCGTACTCACGTGAGGATGCTGCGGAGTAGGTCACAGTTCCAAGATTCTTTGAGTCGAACTTTCTGACGCCCCGTTAAAGGCGCTTCCTTGGTTTCGCAAATGTTACGCGGGACGCTCGTATCCGATTCAACTACATCGAAGGTTTGAGCCTGGTCTCACCTTCGATCATGGCTGCAACTTCACACCAGCCACACGTGTCTACACAGCGCACACACATTGACCACAGATTTGCAGTCGTGGTCAGGTACTCACGCAACCAACGATCAGACGTGCGCACGTCGGATCAGGTCTCACCGGACATCGGGCATCTCTTTGCCCTCACTCGGTCGCTTCAGATCTGACGAGCGCACAGTGCTGCCCCTGTCCGGGGCGAGGCCGCTACCCCACGAGCACCTCAGCAACCGGACATCAGGAGCAAGCACATGGCGATTACAGCGGCAACGGTCAAGGGCGCACAGGAGCACAACGCTGAGGACGTACGAGCCATCGTCAAGGCCACGGAGGGCCTCATAGCGGCGGTCGCCCGGGAGGCGGCGAACAAGGTCGCAAACGGCCACCAGCACGCGGCGACGATGGCCGAGGAGTTCGAGAGCACGGGGCGCCTCGCAATGTGGGAGGCCATCAGCCGTTGGGACGAGTCGCACGCTTCCAAAGCCTCGGCCGAGACGTTCCTGTTCAAGCGGATACGCGGCGCGATCGCAGAGGCCGTGTACACGGAGCGCAACCCCGGGGCCGACCACGACGCGATGCGTACCTACATGCTGTGCCTGAAGACGGCCAAGGGCGACGGATACCTTGCCGAGCGCCTCGCACGCTCCCTGCCGGACGTCGAGCGGCGACTGAGCCCCGACCGGGCGGAGGCCGCACGGCTCGCGTACCAGGGCACGCGGAGCCTGGACGCTCCCGCCAACGGAGGCAGCGCGGACGAGCCCTCGGGAACCTTCGGCGACTCCATCGCGAGCGACCTCGCGTGCTTCGATGTGCCGGACGACCTGATCACTCCGGACGACCGCAACCGGGCGGACCGCAAGGCGCGCATCGCGCTGGTTCACGACGTGCTCGACAGCCTCTCCCCGCTGCGTCGCGAGGTCCTCAAGGCCCGCGCAGAGTTCGGCGAGGGTAAGACCCTGGAGCTTGCGGCCGAGGAGGTCTCGCGGCTGATCGAGGCCCGCATCCTGGAGCGCCCCTCCCGCGTCGCCGTCAACGACGCATGGCGCAAGGGATGCAAGCAGTTCGCCGAGCGGTTCCCGATCGAGACGGCCTACGCGCGCCGGAAGCCCGAGGGCGTGACCGCATGAGGGGCCGGTACTTCTACCGGATCGGCTACGCGGCCTTTGGCGGCATCAAGGTGACGCTCCGAGAGTCCCGTAAGCGGTTCGGCTCCCGGGAGGTCGAGACGGTCTACGTATGGCCTGGAGACCACCCGAGCGGCCATGTGGCCATCAGCCGAGCCAAGCGCAAGTGCCTGGACAACGCAGCATTCCGCATCGCGTGCGCCCGCAAGCACGCTGAAGCCCTGGAGGGACGAGCATGAGGACGTTCGAGACTGTCGAGGGCTGGACCATCGAGGCGCAGTGGCGCGGGATCCGTATCGATCTGCATGTGCGCAACGCTGCCGGTCGCACCGTGGCCACCGTGGAGCTGAACGAGGACGACGCTGCCGCGCTGGTGGCCGACCTGAAGGAGATCTGAGCATGCGACGTCGAGAGCTGGTCATGTTCGGCAAGGAGTACGTCTGGACGCGAGAGGGCGGCAAGCTGACGCTCCGGTCCTGGCCTCTCCGTGTTGGGCCGCTGTACCTCACGCCCCTCATATACGAGGCCTTGGAGTCGCTGCGCAGGGCGCGCGACATCTAGTCCCATCGCTCCAGGACGGTTAAGCCGTGCGGCCGTCGTAGGCCTCCTGGAGTACTCAGCAAGTCCGTTCATGCCTACCGATACGCAGGAGAGACACATGCCGTTCAAGCAGCGTCGCGAAAACATCATCGAGGGCTCGGCCAGCGGAGGCGGGCGCATCCGAGCATGGGAGACCGAGACGGAGCCCGACGTGATCAGCCTCGCCGTAGTCGGCGACCGCGCCAAGCTGTCCCCCTCCGAGGCGCTGGACCTCGCACAGTGGCTCGTGCGCGCCGCCACCGGCAGGGACGTGGAGGCGGTCATCAAGGGCATGGGGAGCGTCACGGGGCGCATGAGCGTCACCCCTCCCCCGGCGACGATGAGCGCGCGGCGAGAGGCGTGGACGCGCAGGGAGGCCGACAGGATGCGCCAAGGCGTGTCGGACGCCCTCCACTTCGAGCGCGCCATGAGGGGTGAGCAGTGACCTCCGCATTCGCCGCGTACGCCCTCTACGCCCTCGGCTTCTGGCTCATCTGCGGGTCACTCGCCATGCTGATCGCTAAGCGACCGCTTTCCAAGAAGGGACGTCATCGCGGATGACCAACCACTTCCCGCAGGCCGTCAAGGCTTCCGCCATGGCCGCTGCGATGCTGGCCGTGCTCGCGCTCACCGGTTGCGAGGACGTCCCCGAGTGTCTCGATTGGGACACGGAGATACGGACGACGACGACCTACGTCAACGGCAAGCCGAAGCTCACAACCGCCCCCGTGACCTACTGCGCCGAGCGCGCCGAGGAGGACGCCAAGCGAGCGAGCCCCGAGGCAGCATCCTCACGTGAGGATGCTGTTGCGTCAGCGTGAGTACCTGTGCTTGACTGACGCTCCGCAGGACGACGAGGGGACAAGATGGCCGAAGTACGCAAGCTCAAGTGCGCGACACACGGTAGCGAGTGCGACGAGAACCCGCGACACGCTCACAGCTTCCGATGGGTCACGCTCCGCTGGGAAGACAACAGGTCCAGCGTCCGCGATTACTTCGCCCCGCTCCCCCGCAGCAAGCGCAGCGCGTAGCACGTCCGCCCCGATGGTGACCCGCAAGGGTAGGTGGGTTCGATTCCCGCCCGGGGCACTCAGCACAGACGAGGTACCAGTCACCTGGAGGACAAATGGAACGATGGACCACAGAGACCAGTAGCGCCGGTATAACGCTGGAGAGCCTTAGCGACGACCTCGGCACGCTGGGCACCCCGGGTACATGGTACCGAGTCAGCGACGGAACAGAGCGAGGCCTACTGGTCACCCGGCAGCGCGGCGACGCACTACGGCACTTCCAGCGTCGAGTTCGCGTGGCATCTGCCGACTGATCGGCACTCGGCAAAGATGACCCCCGGAGGAATCCCGGGGGTCTTTTGCTGTCCGTTGACATGCCGACATCGGCGCGAGAGGATACCCCCATGCCCACCGACAAGAAGCCCACCAAGCTCAGCATCGCCCGCACTCTGCGGAGCCTCGGATACAAACCCTCGGCCCTGATCAACGCCACGGGGTTCGTGACCGCCGGGTACAAGCTCATGGAAGACCCAGGGCGCGTGACGATCTTCTGGCGAGCGGGAGACGAGCAGTTCGCCCACGTCGGTGCGGAGCGAACTGAGATGCTCTCGGAATACGCCTCCGACCTGGAGGCGAGAGGGTACACGGTAGCTCGGCATGGTAGTTACCTGATCGTCACCTAGAAACGGCCCCCGCTCCGGCGGGGGCCTTTCGCGTTGTATCTGATATGATGCCTGGTCAGTCATCTTGGGGAGGGGTCAGCATGTTTGGCAAGAAGAGCGAGGCCGAGAAAGCGGCGGCCAAGGAATTGATGGAGTTGCGCGTAGCGGCGAGCAGGGTCGGGGGCATGATGGTGCGCAAGGACCCGCTGAGGCTCTCCGCACCCGGACAGGAGGACGTGCCGGTCTACGGCGCCACCGTGACCGTGGACAGGGGCGAGGCGGCGAAGCGCGTTACGGCGACGAGAGTGGCGCTCACGGGCATATTCGCATTGCTGCTCAAGAAGAACTCAACGCCCCTGTTCGTGACCATCGAGGGTGCGGACAGATCAGCAATGATCTTGGAGTGCGCAGCGAGCAAGGAGCTTGGCGCCCGCCAGTTCGCCATGCTCGTGCACCGCAAGGCGCTGTAGGCAGCATCCTCACGTGAGGATGCTGTTGTGCGTGCGTGAGTACCTGTGCTTTACTGGCCCTCCGCCCAAACGAGGAGAGCATCATGAGCGAGCGATACCCGATCGGCACCACGGTCACGGTGGCGAACGGTGGCCGTGGTCACTCGGTACGCAAGGACCACGAGACCGTAGGCGCGTTCGTCGGTACGGTCGTCGAGACCAGCGGACCGGGGTACAGCGGCATTCCTGAGGTCTGCGTGGAGTCTGCCACGGGCGAGCGTCGCGTAATCCTGGTGGGTGACCTGGAGGAGGCGCCAGTGTCGGCCGAGGAGAGTAGTACGGGCACCGACGCACGCGTTGACGAGGCCCGCGAGATCCTCAACAGCGGAGCAGACGGCACCGTAGGCCTCTCCCCTCGTGAGGCCATGGTAATCGTGGTGGCACTTGCCGAGCGGGCAGGGGTCGGCGTGGGGGACGAAACCAGCGACGGTAGCGGCTGGGCACGAGACCTCTCCGAGGAGGCGAACAGCGTCCTCGACCGGTTCCTTGCTCGACTGATCGCAGCGAAGTAGCACACGGGGCCCCTGGAGAGATCCGGGGGCCCTTTCGCGTTGCGGCAGCGTGAGTACCTGTGCTTTACTTGGCGCACGCCGACACGAGGAGCCCGAAATGGTCACCATCACTTACTACCGCACCGCTAAGGGCGCCAAGCGTCACGCCTCTTACTCCTGCGCCAACTCTCGCCGCCGGATCTCCTCGGGCGACCCGATCCGCATCCCCGCTGACCAGGCCGCCAAGTGGGAGCCGTGCGCGCACTGCACCGACGCGGAGGTCATCGCCAAGACCGAGGCTGCGCCCGCCAAGACCCCGGAGCCTGCGCTGTGCGCCAACTCGGGAGTGGTCAACGTGCGCCGGATGTACTCGAACTGCATCGACTGCGGCAAGGGCGGAACGGTCAACCGGAGCACCGGAACCATCAGGGCGCACAAGCCCGCCTGACAGGCCCGAGCGCGACTCCCCCAGCATCCTCACGTGAGGATGCTGGGGGCCTTTCCTTTGCCCGCATTTCCCATGCGTGGGCGCTACATCTATATTTGCTTTGCGTGACCATGTCATGACGCAGCGTAGAGACACGCTTGGCATATTCCTTGCTTCCGTACGGGTGTTCGAGTGACACTAGGTACTCGATCGAACACGTGTGCAGCATTTCGGCCACTGTGGCGTGATTGTTGCTGTGTGCAAAGGGTAGGCAAAGGTCATGCGCGTTACGGTTGAAGTTCCGACGGTAGAGATACAGGTCAGCGTGCCCGAGCACATCTCTGTGGACGCTTGGCGCTGGCAACGTGTGGAGACCATGGAGAGTCGCGAGTACGTCTATACCGGTGACGAACTCCGGACAGTGCTTGGCGCATACGGCGCGGTGGTCGGCCTGGTACTGCGCGGCCCACTGTTCAAGAAAGCCTTTCGGCTCACCGCTGAGGGCCTGTTCACGGGGAGATTCCTCGGGGAGTACCACCTGATGTGGTCGCCCGCCCTCGGCTCGTTCATGCCGCGCGAGCCCCCCACCGTGCTCTGGCCGAAGTACGCCGACCTACCGGAGGCTGTGAGACGTGGGGCCATTCTTCACAGCGGACTCCCCCGGTTGGCGGCCGTAAGCTAACGCCCATGGTCAAGATCACGTGGACGATAGAGGGCTCGGGCGTGGGCAGTGCCACCGTTGCCGACACGGAGGCGGCAGCAAAGGCCCTCAGCGGCGCTGTACGGGACGCAATGGAGCCGCATGGGCCGGACGTCCAAGCGCGCGCCCTGGTCGACGTGGTGGGCCCGTTGCGTGCGGCGATGGTGACGGATGGACGTTCGGCCGTCGAACGTGGAGAGCCCTGGTCGGCCCATCTTGGCGGCATCGCGGTATCCCTATCGCGTGAGTAGCTGCGCGCGCTAGGCTCGCCACATGACCTCAGTACTCAGCACGAATCGGCACGCGCGGTACCGCATCACATGGGTCCCGTTGGCGCAGGCGTACAAGATCGTAGATGAGCAGATGGGGGGCGAGTTCTGTGCGCTGCCCGACAGAGACGGGAACCTCATGCAGCTCCGTTTCCGCACCGGCTCCGCTGCGCGCGATTGGCTGTCCAAGTGCAGCGCCCAGTGATCGCCCCGCAGGACCGGTACGAGGTCCGTCCCCTGGGCGAGGTGTTCGTTATCCGTGACGTTCAGATGCGGGGGTTCTGCTCGCTGCGAGGGCGCAAGGTGCTCACGTGGCCTACGCGCGAGGGCGCGGAACGCTGGCTATCCAGGTGCTACCGCATGTGGGGCACGAGCCCAGCGATAGGCGAGGAGCCGCCCCACAAGACCCAGTGGCGCGCGCCGTCGAGCACCTTCACAGAGAACGTACGGCGGTCGCCGTGGGAGACCTGGACGGCCCCTATCAACCCCAACGAGCGTGGATACCCCAATGGATGAGCTGAGGCGCTGCGACGACTGCGGCAAGACCAAGCCAGTGACGGAGGAGCACTGGCGCATGAGAATGACCAAGACCAAGGGCATGCGCCCGTATGAGCGTGTCTGCGCGCCTTGCAGCAACGAGCGGAGCAATGCACGCAGGCAGCGGCAGATGGACGCCGATCCGGAGGGCTACCGAGCTCGCCACAACGAGGCTCAGCGGGAGCGGCAGCGAGCGGAGCGTGAGGCGGATCCGGAGGGGTACCGAGCCGAGCAGGCGGCCAAGCAGCGGGAGCTACGCGCGCGGGGAGGAGACGCGCAGCGTGCCAAGCAGGCGGAGTACGCGCGGCGGTCACGAGCCAGGAAGAAAGCCAACTCACAAGGCAACTGAGTGCCCCGGGAGCCCCGTTCGGACTATCCGGGCGGGGCTTTCGCATGCCCTGACCTGCGGCTACTCTTCTTGTAAGGGTGTGCGGTTCCCCCAGGGGAAACAAACACCCTTGCAACTGACGTTTCCGCAGGTCAAGGGGTGTTTGCCGAGTGACAAGGTCTAAAAACGGGCCGTTTCCGCACGACGACGACGACATGAGCGACTCAGAACACCAGCCTTTTGTAGATCTCCTCCTCCGCAAGTCACGCATCGTGCGCGAGGGCGAGCGCGCACTGTCCATCCGCTCACAGGAGGAGCTTGGCCGACGATGGGCCGACGAGAACGGCTACCGGGTCCGCAAGGTATGGGCCGAGAACCTCAGCGCGTGGAGCGACGTCGACCGACCCAAGATGGACGCAGCGTTGAGCGCCGTCCTGCATGGTGACGTGTCCGCGCTTTGGTGCTACGCCATGGACCGTTTCAGCCGCAAGGGCGCCGAGGCCGTCGTTCCCGTGCTCGGCAAGGCACGCGTGATCTTCGACTATGAGCGCCTCGACTCGATGAACGAGCGCGACCGCCGATGGATCATCGACCGCGCTGAGATGGCGCGCGAGTACAGCCACCGCCTCAGCTACAACGTGAAGACCACCAAGAATCGACAGCGGAACGAGGGGCGCTGGCTGAGCCGAGCTCCGTACGGTCTCGCCGTCGACCCCGTGACACGGCGACTGAAGCCAGACACGACGCCCCGCTACTGCCTCGCCTCCAGCCGCACAGAGGTCGCGCCCTGGGATGTCGTGGTGCGCATCTTCGAGACGCTGGCCAAGGGCGAGACCTCCGGCCGTGCGCTGGCCCGTGTGCTGCACGCTGAGGGACACGTGACTGCACACGGAGTGCCATGGTCCGGCGCCTCCGTGCGCAACCTCGTGGTGCACCCTGCGTACGAGGGATGGCTCACGGTGCTCCTCCGACGTACGAACGTGGCCTACCTCAACCCCAAGGGCGAACGGGTCCGCTGCGTGGACGAGGCCGTACTTCCCCGGATGATCTCGGCCGACGTCGCCACTCGGGCGAGAGCGGCCTTGTCCGGCCAGCGCATCATGCCGACAGAGCCGAACACGGGTCTGCCGACGCACATCCTTGCTGGGCGTATCCGGTGCGCCGGTTGCTCGGGCGCCATGGTCGCCACGGGAAGTTCGTACAACTGCTACCGCTACCAGATAGGCGGCCACTGCGCAGCCCCTGCCCTGGTCTCCCGCCCGGCCGTCGAGAGCTACGTTGCCTCTCGCTGGCTCGCGCGGATGGAGCACAGCGAGGACGACGACCCGGTCATGCTTGCCGCTGCGGAGCGCTGGACAACCCTCCAGAGGCCCGAGGAGACGCAGGAGATCCGAGAGGCCACTGCGGCGATGCGGAGCGCTGAGGCGGGCCTCGACAAGTTCCACCAGGACGACGCAGCGGGGTTCTACGAGGGGCGCAGCGCCAAGTACCGGATGCCGCACAAGCGGGAGCGCGAGGAGCGCCTCAAGGTGGCCGAGGACCGGGTCAAGGAGCTCACCGGTGGGGATTCGATCGATCTCGGATTCCTGCGCCATGGACTCGCCGAGGAGACATGGGCCAAGTCGGACGGCCTCACCAGGCGCGACCTCGTTGGCATCGCTGTGGAGTACGTCACAGTATGCAAGGCACCTGGGCAGGGTCATCCGTTCAACGGCCCCGCGCGCTGCGTGATCACGTGGGCCGAGCCGGGGGGCGGCGACCTCGACGAGTGACGCGCGTCACACCATACGAACACGCACTGTGACTAGTGGATACCGTGCGTGACATGTCACGGTCAGGTCACGGGGGCGAGTGACGACAGCGAGCGGAGGCGCCGCTTCCGCACCCCTCCTGACCAGCGCGAATGACGGTATGACGGTTTGATGGTTTTCCAGGATTCACATAAGGAAAAACATATGCATACCGAGATCGTCCATCAAACCGTCAACCCCCAGGTCAGAGGCTCGCGTTTCGTCATTCCGCAGGTCAGAGCGTCAGGGGCCGAGCCCTCGCCCCTCCGCGCTGTCCAGGCCGCTACCACACGATAACTACAGTAGAGCCCCTCCCGCGCACAGACACTCCGGTGCGGCGGTCCGAGGAGGGTTCCGCGTCGCTCCCCCGATCTCTCCCGGGGTTGAGCGCGCGTTGTGTCTGTAGCTCAGCGGTAGAGCGGCCTCCTTGGTGGGGGCGTCAGCCGGAGGTTCGAATCCTTCCAGACACACGGAGCGACAATAGGGCCCTGACCGGGACCGACGATAGCTCAAGGGGCAAGCTCACAGTTGAGCCCCTCCCTAGTAGCCCGCCTAGTCAGCGGTGCGAACACGGAGGCGGGACGGTAAGAGTCCGTCGCCCCGTTCGCCGGATTAGCTCAGTGGAAGAGCACCCCCGCCATTCAAGGGGGAGGTCCTTGGTTCGAATCCTCGATCCGGCACGCAGCGCTACGCAGGGGAAAGACCCGTAGAAGGTTCTTTGCGTAGCGCACATCCTCACGTGAGCACGCTGGAGGCGACATGGCCACGCGGAACACGCGCTCACAGCGCACTCGACGCGTAACCATCGCCCGGGGCTCACACGCTGCGGCAGACCTGCGCAAGCTCATGCGCGCGGCCTACGTCGCCGACGGCATCCGCCCTCAGTGCGCTGCGTGCCCTGCACAGCCTCTCCCCTCGCTGGTCGAGATAGACCACATCGAGCCCATACACAAGGGCGGCGAGGACGTCGAGGGCAACGTGCAGGTGCTGTGCAAGCCCTGTCACAGGGTAAAGACCCATGCTGACTGTGGATACTCCACCCCTCTCTTCTAGCCCTCCCCCACGCGCGCAGTGACTACCCCCTGTGCGCTCACACACCTCCCCCTCTCGCGGATCCCCCTATGCCTACGGTTCGCGCCCCGTGCGCGATGATGGGTACTCCCCGAGAGGGGGTGAGCACGTATGCCCTCACGTCCACGTAAGCCATGTTCGCAACCAGGATGCTCCAAGACCACAGCCAATGGCGGGCCTTGTGACGTGCATCGCAGGCAGCGAGAGGCGCGACGTAAGGAAGATGGCAACGACGCATACCGCACGACGCGATGGCAGCGAGTGCGACGAGCGTACCTCTACGATCATCCATGGTGCTTGCTGTGCACTCGCGCTGCGACAGTCGCCGACCACTTCCCCAAGAGCCGACGTGAGCTCCTCGCCGAGGGTGTCAGCAACCCTGATGAGTCGTCTCGTCTGCGTCCGCTGTGCTCCTCGTGTCACAACAAGGAGACAGCGAGGCTCCAGCCTGGAGGGTTCGTAGCGTCGAACGCCAAGCCAGTGATCAAGCTCTGGCCGACGGACGCCCCTGGTGGGTGACCCCCTCCCACCTGCGAAAACGGTCGGCAGGGAGGTCGACGCGCAATATGGCTGATCTGAGCGTTCCTGTGGAGACTCCCGCATTCTGAGCATCGCTCCAGGTCACGCGTGTGCGCACCGCTCTGACCTGCGAGGACGCTAACCCACCTTGCCCCGGTATGTCCCGCGCCCAAGGAGGCGACCCCATGGCCGTCTCCGGCGCCAAGCCCAAGCCCCACCTCGCCGCTGTCCGTGAGGGCACGTTCCGCGAGGACCGCAACGCCCCGGGCGCACGCTTCGCCCCGGTCGAGCCGGTCGAGCCTGACTGGCTGGAGATCTTCCCCTCCCCCGCCCGAGGCAAGATGGCCAAGGACGCAACCGAGCTCCGCACCAAGGCACACGAGGTGTGGGCTCGCGTCGTTCCCTCGCTGGTCGTTTCCGCTGGCCTGGTCGACGCACAGCGCGAGACCATCACGGACTACTGCATCACGGCCGCGCGCATGTGGCACGGCGAGCGCACGTTGACGCGCGAGGGCATGACTGTCGCCACTGAGCGCGGCATCGTCAAACACCCCATGACCACCATCCTTAACGCCTACCGGGCGCACTTCCGATCACTGACAGGTGAACTCGGCCTCTCCCCCTCTGCGGCAGCGAGGATCTCGCCGCCCGAGAACGGAGACGCTGAAGATGACGTGTTCGACTGATTCCCTGGGTCTCTGGAAGCAAGCCCTCCCGGTCCCGTACGCCTCGCTGATCGAGCTTGGCATGACCGAGGACGAGATCCAAGACTCATGGGAGCGTCGCCCGCTCCACTGGACCTCGCACACTGAGCAGCAAGAGGGCTCGTGGTTCAGCGTCGAGCACGCTGCCCGAGCCATCCGCGCTGTCGAGTCCTTCAAGCACACCAAGGGCCGATGGGGCGGGACTCCGCTGCGCCTCCAGACATGGCAAAAGGTGTGGGTCATCTTCCCCATCTTCGGGTGGGTGTATCACGACACCGAGGTTGACCGGACCATCCGCGTCATTCGCTCCGTGTGGGTCGAGGTGCCTCGCAAGGCGGGCAAGTCCACGCTGAGTTCCGGCATCGCGCTCACGCTCCTCCTCGCTGACCGCGAAATGGGCGCAGAGGTCTACGCTGCCGCTGGCTCGCTGGAGCAAGCCGGACGTGTGGCCGAGGACTGCAAGCGCATGGCGCAGACGTCCAAGGCCGTACGAGGCCGCGTGGAGGTCCTGCGGAGCGTCATCCGTGTCCCGCGTACCGGCGGAGTCTTCCGGCCCCTCAGCAAGGTTGCCGAGACGGCCCACGGCCTCAACGTGTCGGGCGCCATCGTCGACGAGGTCCACGTGCACAAGTCGCGCGACCTCATTGACGCCATCGAGACCGGTACCGGCGCGCGTGACCAGCCCCTGATCGTCTACATCACCACAGCGGACGAGGGCACCGAGGGATCGATCTACGACGAGAAGCACACGTACACGCTGCGCTGTGCCGAGCGAGTCGTTACCGACCCTGGTCACTACGGCGTCATATGGGCCGCGCCTGCGGACGCCGATCCGTTCGCCGAGGAGACATGGCGACGCGCCAACCCTGGTCTCGGAATCTCCCCCTCGCTGTCCTACCTGCGTCGCGAGGCCAACAAGGCCAAGGCGACCCCGAGCTACCTCCCCACGTTCCTCCGGCTGAGCCTCAACCGGCGCATGCGAGCCGCAACCCGCTGGCTCGACCAGCCGATGTGGGACGCCAACGCTGGCACCGTGGACGACAAGAAGTTCCGGTACCGGCGCGCGTGGGGCGGAGTCGACCTCTCGGCCGTCTCCGACTTTTCGGCTTGGCAACTCGTGGTGGAGTCGCGACAACCGGGCGTAGAGCTGGAGATCGTTTCCCGCTTCTGGCTCCCGGAAGAGCGCGTGGACGAGCTCGAAGCACAGTTGAACATGCCGCTGCGCCAGTGGGCTCGGGACGGCCACCTCACCCTCACAGAGGGCGATGCAGTCGACTACGACACCATCGAGCGGCAGATCATCGACGATTGCCGACGGCTCGACGTCCAGCGCATCTCATACGACCGCATGTTTGCGGGTCAGATGGTGCAGCGCCTCGAAAAGAAGACACGCGGCGTTGACGTGATTCCGGTCGCTCAGACCTACCTCGGCATGTCGCCCGGCTCCAAGGAGCTGGAGCGCCTCCTCCGGGAGGGACGCATCAAGCACGGCGCTAACCCCATCCTCCGATGGATGGCGCTGTGTTGTGAGGTCTACGTGGACGGAAACGACAACATGCGCCCGGTCAAGCCTGACCGGAACAAGTCCTCATCCCGAATCGACGGCATCGCCGCAACAGTCATGGCCCTGGACGGATACGTCCGGCGCCCCATTCGTAAGCCTCGCGCTGCGAGTTCCTAGTCACGTCCTCACGTGAGGATGCTGGAGGTGACCACATGGCGGAGAATCCGCTCGACGTCGTGAGGCGCCTCGATGCCAAGCGTGCGATACGCAAGAGCAAGGCGCAGCGCTGGAGCGACTACTACGACGGAAAGCACACACTGCTGTTCGCGTCGCCGGAGTTCAGTGCACAGTCGGGCGGCCTGTTCGACGATTTCGCCGATAACTGGTGTGAGGTAGTCGCCGACTCCACGAACGAGCGGCTCATGCCGATCGGATTCCGTGGCGAGGATGGCACCATCGACCAGACAGCGTGGAAAGCTTGGCGACGCAGCGAGTGCGACGTTGAGTTCAGCCTCGCCTCGCTGGAGTCGCTCATCACTGCGCGCTCGTTCGCACAGGTATGGCGCCCGGACGGCGAGGTTGAAATCACGTTCCAGGGTCCGGGGCAATCCATCATCGAGTACGTTCCTGGCTCCCGTCGACAGCGACGCTACGGCCTGAACGTGTGGTCGGACGGCTCGCACGATTTCGCCACGCTCTTCAGCGCTGCGGACGGGTGGTACTACCGGTATCAGCGCAAGGACAACGCCGAGTGGGAGACCCGCACCATCGGCATTCCGCGTAGCAAGAGCGCGCACGACTCGAACCCCATGGGCAACGTCGTCCCGCTGGTCGAGCTTCCCAACCGGGGTCGGCTGAACGGGCGCCCGCGTAGCGAGATCGAGAACGTTGCTCCGCTTCAGAATGCGGTCAACACGCTGTGGGCGCACCTCCTGACAGCGTCCGACGGCCTCGCCCTTCCCGCGCGCGCTGTGCTCGGCATGGACCGGCCAGTCCGCGAGATCCTGGACCCCGAGACTGACGAGGTTGTCGGCGAGGAGGATCTACCCCTCGAACGGTTCCGCAAGGACCGGCTCCTTTGGCTGGAGGGTAAAGAGGCTCGCATCGCGGAGTTCTCCGCTGCGGACCTCGGCAACTACATCAAGGTCATCGAGATTGCCGTCCAGCACATCGCCGCGCAGACCCGTACTCCCCCGCATTACCTCCTCGGCCAGATGGTCAACGTCTCGGCCGACGCCCTCACAGCCGCTGAGTCAGGCCTAGTGGCCAAGGTGACTGAGCGACAGCGCATCCTCGGTGCGAGCCTCCGGGAGATCATGCGCCTTGAGGCTCTCGCCAGTGGTGACGCCAAGCGCGCTGAGTCCCTCTCGCTGGGCTCGGTCATGTGGCGGGATGCTCAGTTCCGCTCGGACGCGCAATACGCCGACGCGCTCACCAAGTACAAGGCGGTTGGCGTGCCGGACGAGGCGCTGTGGGAGCGAATCCCAGGAGTCGGCCCGGACGAAATCAAGCGCTGGAAGTCCATGCGGGACGACCAGGCAGCGGCCATCGTCGGTGGCGACATCGCGGGCCTGTTCGGTCCCAAGCCTCCCCAGGACGCGCAGCCCACCGAGTAGAGCCCCGAGGAGGCGCCACGTGGACGCCTCAGGTCCAGACAGTCACGGCAGGAGCTGTGACGGCCGTACAGAGCTTTTGGTCCGGCGCGACGCCCGATCGAATCCTTGCGGCCATGTCTGGCGGGGTTGGCAAGCAGATCATGAACGCTGTACTGCTCGGCCAAGTGTCGGCAGCACAGGGAGCCCAAGCCTACGTAACCGGCGCGATGCTGGCACAAGGCGCAGGGCTCGAAACCCTCGGCCGCCTGACACCTGCCTCGTTCGCGGGGTTCGCGTCGGACGGTCGGCCCCTCGCAACTCTCCTCATGCTTCCCGCCATCAATACCGCTCGCGCTCTCGCTGGTGGTATGGCGCCCTCGTCGGCGATGGCCATGGGACTTGAGCAGATGGCACGTATGGTCTCGACGCAGATCAACGACGCTGCCAGGGTGGCTACTTCGGTCGCGATGGCCGCTGAGCCTCGATGCATCTCGTACGTGCGTGTCGTGAAGCTTCCGGCATGTGCCCGCTGCATCATCCTGGCTGGTCGTCAATACAGCTACAGCGAGGGATTCCGGCGCCACCCCAAGTGTGATTGCGGCATGGAACCCATGTCGGATCGCGAGTGGCGTGACTCCGAGTCGAACCCCCGGAAGCTGTACGAGTCCATGTCTCCCGAGGACCGCATCAAGCGGTTCGGTGCCGCTGGTGTTGACGCCATGGCAAACGGGTCCGACATGGGGCAGGTCGTGAACGCGCGACGCGGAATGACCACCACAGCAACTGGCAAGACCGTGACCACCGAGGGCGCCACAAAGCGTGGCATCGGTGGCCGAGCGCTCAACACGGGATTCGAGAAGGTTCCCGGAAAGCGCTACATGCGCGCCCGAGAGGCGCGACTCATGCCCGAGCAGATCCTGAATAACGCCCACGGCGACCGTGAGCTACAGGTCGCTCTACTCCGCAAACACGGCTACATCACCTAGGAGCGATTCCTATGCGCACGTCCACCCTCCCCCGCCACTCGCAGACCGGTGAGTTCGCGCTCGGCTTCCGCAAGGACGGCCGTCCGATCTGGCCCATCAAGGGCGGATCCGGCGAGGGTGAGCCGCCCGTCCCGCCGGTCGTTCCTCCGGTCCCCCCGGTCGTTCCTCCGGTCGTCGCCCCTCCGGCAGACGACAAGCTCGGGGAGGGTGGCATCAAGGCGCTACAGGCTGAGCGCGACGCGCGCAAGGCAGCGGATGCCCGAGTGGCTGAGCTGGAGGCCGAGGCCAACCGCCTGCGTCGCTCCAACGCTGCGAGCAAGGGCACCGACCTGGAGGCGCTCAAGGCGGAGATTCAGGGCGAGTTCGCCGTGACTCTCGCTGAGACCAACCTCAAGGCCGAGGCCAAGGGCCGACTCGTCAACCCCGCTGACGTCCTCCTGTACGTCAAGGCCGAGGACCTCAAGGGCAAGGACGACGCGGCGGTAGCCAAGGCCGTGGACGACCTCCTCAAGGAGCGCCCGTACCTCGCCGCTGCGGACTCCTCGGGCAAGTGGGGCGACGTCGGGGGCGGCAACCGCGAGACCAGTGAGCCGGAGCCCACTTCGGCATTCGACCGCCTGCGCCGTGGCTACGAAAACGGCAGCAAGTAACCAGACTCCCTACTCCCTGTGAGTAGGCGAAACCCGAAACCTACCCCAGGGGGTACCACATGGCTCTGACTCTCGCTGAGTCCGCCAAGCTCTCCAACGTCGATCTTCAGCGGGGCGTGCTGGAGGTGTTCGTCCAGGAGTCGAGCGTCCTCGACCGCATCCCGTTCATGACCATCGAGGGCAACGCGTACGCGTACAACCAGGAGGCCACGCTCCCGGGCGTCGCTTTCCGTGACGTGAACAACGGCTACACCGAGTCGACCGGAACGGTTGTCCAGAAGTCCGAGTCCCTCGTCATCCTCGGTGGCGACGCGGACGTGGACCGGTTCATCGTCAAGACGCGCGGCAACCTGAACGACCAGCGCGCGCTCCAGACTCGGCTCAAGGTCAAGTCGGCCGCGTACTTCTTCCAGGACAAGTTCATCAACGGCGACGTGGCGACCGAGCCGCTCGGCTTCGATGGCCTCAAGAAGCGCCTCACCGGAGCGCAGGTGATCAACACCGCGACGAACGGCATGGGTCCGGTGGCGGGTGCGCACGACTTTTTCGACAAGCTCGACGAGCTGATCGCCACGGTTCCGGGCCTCAGCGGCTCGAACGGCGCCCTCTACGCCCCGCGCGCTGTCATCGCCAAGATCAAGAGCTCCGCTCGGCGCCTCGGTGGCGTTGAGATGATCCGCGAGGCGCTGACTCAGAAGATGGTCGCGACCTACAACGGCATTCCGCTGTTGGACCTGGGGCAGACGGCCATCGGCACGGACGTGCTCCCGATGACCGAGGTCATGGGTTCGTCCAACGTCGCGGGTTCCATCTACGCCGTGAAGTTCGGCTCCAGCGAGGGCGACCAGGCCGTGACCGGTCTGACCAACGGTGGCGTTCAGGTCTACGACCTGGGTGAAATCGACTCCAAGCCCGTGTACCGCACTCGCCTGGAGTTCTACACCGGGCTCGCCACGTTCGGTGGTCGCGCCGCCGCGCGCCTGACTGGCGTTCTCGCCGCGTAAGGAGCTCGGCATGCCGCCGCGTAAGCGCGCTGCAAATGCCGCCTCCCCCGCGCATCCCGGTGCCTCGTGTGACGCCCCCCGGATTGAGGCCTTCAAGGTCACCAATTCGGAGGGCGACGAGGTCACCGTGACGCGCTGTATGGAGTGCGGCGAACAGATCGTTTCCTAGAAGGGGGACGTCATGGCACTTCCCCCGCTCGCCACTACTGCCCAACTCGCGGCATGGATGCAGCGCGACGAGGAGTCACTACCCGTTGGCGCTGAGCTCGTGCTCCGCGTCGGGTCGGATATCGTCCGCAAGTACGCTAGACAGCGCCTGACTCGCGCCACCACTACGGCCACGCTGTACGCCGACGAGGGTTGGGTGTCGCTACCTCAGCGCCCGGTCGTCGCCGTGTCCGCTGTCGTGGTCGATGGCGCCCCGGTCGACGAAACAGGCTGGAAGCTCCGGCGCGACAAGCTCGGAGTCAACAGGTTCGCCGACGAGGTTCGAGTCACGTACACCCACGGCTACGTGGAGACTCCAGACGACGTGCTCGGGGTCCTCCTCACTGCGTGCGCGCGAGTGCTGAACAACCCCGAGGATCTCCGACAGGAGACAGCGGGAAGCCTCAGCGTCACCTATGCGGCGGAGACCATCGGCGCCTCGCTGTCCGACAAGGACAAGGATCTCCTCGGCCGGTACCGGCGGGGCGCAGCGATGGTGAGGAGCGAATGAGCATCCTCACCGCTGACTCCGTCGTTCGGGTCCGGGCGCCCTACAAGGTCGACAAGTACGGCAACCCCTCGACGGTCCGTGACTGGGCTCTCGCGGCGCGGACTGTGGTCTACGGCGTGAGCGTCCAGCCGGACGGCAGCACCGAGGCCACGGGAGACCGGACCTCAGTCATCACGGGTTGGCGCCTGATCTCTGAACGAGGGCGGGATGTAGACCTCCTGCGTACGGACCGCATCGAGTTCGACGGCATGACGCTGGAGGTCGACGGGAAAGTTGGCCGACTGCGCATGCGCGGGCGCGTCCACCACATCGAGGCTCGGCTCCAGGAGGTGACTGGCTAGTGAGTGCACGTATCCGAATCAACTGGAACGCGCTTAACGCGATGCTGAAGAGTCCCGAGGTCGCCGAGATCGTCAAGGCCGAGACTCGCCGCGTGGACGAGAACGTGTCCTCGCAGGGCGGTCAATCGCGCGTCGACTTCGCCATTGAGGGCGAGCGCGCGCGAGGTGCCGTGATCGCTGGGTACGAGGACGGCGCGACAGCAGAGAGCACACGGTCTCAGCTACTGAGGTCGCTCGATGGCTAAGCCGTTCGTTCGGTTCCCCGATGCAGTCCTCTACGTGATCGAGTTTCTCCGCGCCGCACTGCCCGGAACACTGGTCTACTCCGAGGTTCCCGAGGACCGCCCCGAGACGTTCATTCGCGTCAAGCGCGTTGGCGGCCTCCGCAACACCGTGGTCACTGATCGCCCCCGAATCGACGTGCACGCATGGGCGGCGACGGAGGAGGACGCATGGGACCTGATGGAGTCTGCCCGCTCGCATGCGATGACGCTACGGCGTGCCGCTGAGGTTGGGGGGCCTCAGGATCTGCCGGACCCCGATTCCGGCACCCCCCGCTACGCATTCGCATTTGAGTTCACCCTCCGGGGTGAGTAAGGAGTCTCACCATGGCTGGTGATACCGCAAACCCCCGCCTCTGGGAAGGGGCGGACCTCTGGACGGCCCCTCGGGCGACCGCGCTGCCGACGGATCTCACAGCGGCGATGACCACGGTCCCGGCATGGAAGGCCGTCGGCCTCCTGTCCGAGGATGGCGCCTCCGAGTCGCGCGACGAGGACGTGAACGAGTTCTACTCCTGGGGCGGGCGACTCGTCCGTACGCGCCGGAGCAAGCACAAGCGACAGCTCAAGGTCACATGTCTTGAGGACAACCTCGTCGTGTTCGGCCTGACCAACCCGAACTCCACGGTCACCACGGACGAGACCTCGAACATCAACACCCGGACGGTCAAGGTTCCCAAGAGCGAGAAGGTTTCGTTCGTGCTGGAGCTGGAAGACGGCGACATCAAGCGTCGGCGTCACGTTCCGATCGGCGAGGTTGTCGAGGTCGGTGAGGTCACGCTGTCGGACAGCGACCTCCAGGCGTTCGAGCTGACCATCACGGTCTACCCGGACTCGAACGACGTCCTGTACCTGGACTACGACAACGACCCCCAGGGCGCTGCGGCCTAAGGCCAGCGGCACGCATACCAGGGGCGGGAGTGCCGAGGAGTCAGCATCCTCACGCGAGGACGCTGGCTAACGGGTGGACGCTCCCGCCCCTCCTCATCCACCCAATATCCACTCAGGAGACATCATGGCGACCACCAAGAAGAACGACGCGACCGGCACGGCCCACGAGGTCGAATTCAACGGAGAGACCTACATCATCCCCACCGCCGACGAGTGGGACATTGACGTCCTTGAGGCCATCGACGAGCAGCGGCTCACGCACGCGCTGCGGGCGCTCCTCGGCGACGAGCAGTACGCCAAGTTCCGCGCTGGCAACAAGAAGGTAAAGGCCCTCGGCGAGTTCATGAACGTCGCGGGCGAGAAGGTGAATGCGGGAAACTCCTAAGCCTCCTCGCGCTCATTCAAGAGCACGGGGACGCGATAGAGGCAGACCTCGCATTCCGGGGGTTCGACCTACTCGACATGTGGCGAGGAACGTTGAGCCCCCGCAAGGTGGACGTCCTCATTCGGGGGCTTCCGCCGGACAGCGCGACGCGCATGGCGATGAACAAGGGCGAGCCGCTGTGGACCCGCACTGACTTCCTACTGGCCGACGCCATCGACGCAACTAACGTCACGGCATGGCAAGTCATGGTCAAGGACGTTCCGCAGCGCAACCGGCCACCGTTCCCGGAGCCGTATCCGCGTCCAGGCCTTGAGGCCAAGAAGCCCAAGGTCATTACTGGCGCTGCACTGGAAGCGTTCCGGAAGCGCACTTCGAAGGGATGATGCCGCATGCCAGCACCTGAGATCGCGGTGGCGTATGTGTCCATCGTCCCTTCGTTGCAGGGCTTCCAGGGCGACCTACGCCGACAGATGGTCAGTCCCGCTGCGAATGCCGGACAGGACGCGGGAGAGGGGTTCTCCGGAGGCTTCAAGGGCGCAGCGTTCGCCGGAGCGCTGGCCATCGGCGCAGGCTTTGCGAAGCTCATGGGGCAGGCGCTCGAACAGGCCAACGTGACGAGCAAGCTACAGGCACAGCTCGGCGCCACCAGCAAGGACGCTGGGCGCTACGGCAAGGTCGCCGGACAGCTCCTCGCCAAGGGCGTCGTCGACAACTTCGAGGAGGGCGCAGAGTCCATCCGCGCTGTCGTCAACGGTGGGCTCGTCAAGCCTGACGCGACGAACAAGCAGCTTGAGTCAATCGCGACCAAGATGAGCGACGTTGCGCGCACGTTCGGCACCGACATGGGCATGCAAACGCAGGCCGTGTCAGCGATGCTGAAGAACGGTCTCGCGCCGGATGCTGACGCAGCGCTGGACGTCATCGCTACAGGGTTCCAGAAGCTCGGCCCCAACGCTGACGACCTCTTGGAGACTTTCCAGGAGTACAGCGTCCAGCTCAAGAAGCTCGGATTGGACAGCGAGACCTCGCTTGGCCTGTTCTCGCAGGGCCTCAAGGGTGGCGCGCGGGATACCGACATCATCGCGGACGCGTTCAAGGAATTCTCCATCCGCGCAATCGATGGGTCCAAGGGAACGGCCGCTGCGTATAAGTCGCTCGGCCTGGACATGGACACCATGTCAGCGAAGATCGGCAAGGGCGGGAAGTCGGCCACTGGGGGTCTGGACACGGTCCTAGACCGGCTCCGCGCCATGAAGGACCCGGTTGCCCGCGAGGCCGCCGCTGTGGGTCTGTTCGGCACGCAGGCCGAGGACCTCGGTACCGCGCTCTTCAGCCTCGACCCCTCCAAGGCCGTTGGGACACTCGGCAAGGTAGGTGGAGCCGCGAAGCGCATGGGCGACACCCTGCGCAGCGGACCGCAGTACGAGTTTCAGACGATGATCCGAACCGTTCAGCAAGACCTCGTCGGCGCACTCGTCAAGTACGGCATCCCTGCCCTTATGGGCCTGATCGATACCGTCAAGGACGTCGCCCGCTGGGGTAAGGACGCGTTCGCTTGGGTGCGCGACAACATCGCGTGGATAGCTCCGTTCGCGCTGGCAATCCTCGGCGTCACCGTGGCACTCAACGCGCAGGCCATCGCCACCGGAATCGTAACCGGGATCATGACGGTTTACCGGGGCGTGATGCTGATCGGTATCGCGGTCACGAACGGCATGGCCGCCGCGCACACGCTGCTGAACGCCGTGATGTCGCTCAACCCGTTCACGCTGATCGTGCTGGCCATTCTGGCATTCGTCGGCGTCATCGTCCTCGCGTACCAGAAGTCGGAGACTTTCCGGCAGATCGTTCAGTCAGCTTGGCAGGGAATCCAGGACGCAGCGCTCTATGCCTGGAACAACGTCCTGAAGCCAGTGTTCGACGGATTCATGAGCGTCATGCGCTCGGTAGGCGACGCGGCTATGTGGCTCTGGAACAACGCCATCAAGCCCGCCTTTGCGTTCATCGACACGGCAGCGCGAATCCTACTGACCCTCATAACCGTCGTGGTGTTCGGTCCGATCTATCTGGCCGTGCTCGCGCTCGGTGCGGTGTTCTCGTGGCTGTGGACGAACGCTGTAAAGCCAGCATTCGATTTCATCGCCGCTGCTGCTGTCTGGTTGTGGGAGAACGGCGTCAAGCCCGTAGTTGACTCGCTCGTCCTCGGCCTCCAGGTCCTCGGCGACGCGTTCGTATGGCTCTGGAAGAACGCAGTGAAGCCAGCGGTGGACAACATCGCCCGCCTTGCTGTGTGGCTCTGGAACAACGGCGTGAAGCCAGTGTGGGGGTACTTCAAGGAGGGCATCCGCGCTCTCGGTGCCGTATTCGGGTGGCTCTACGAAAAGGGCGTCCGTCCCGCGCTGCGCTCTGTGGCCGACATCGCCAAGTGGCTTTGGGAAAAGGGCGTGAAGCCCTCGTTCGACCTCATGAAGCGGGGCGTCAAGGCCGTTGGCGACTCGTTCAACACGGCCAAGGACTACATCGGCAAGCAGTGGAAAAAGGTCGAGGGTCTCGCCAAGGCGCCCATCAAGTTCATCGTGGACGTCGTTTATAACGGCGGAATTGTCCCCATGTGGAACAAGGTCGCCAAGGCGTTCGGCGCGCCCACGTTGAAGACCCTGAAGTTCGCCAGTGGTGGCGTCATGCCGGGATACACCCCCGGGCGTGATCCGCACAAGTTCTACTCCCCCACTGGCGGGGGCCTGGAGCTCAGCGGTGGAGAGTCCATCTTCCGCCCGGAGTTCACGCGTGCTGTCGGCGCTGGCTGGGTCCACAAGATGAATGCCACTGCCAAGTCAGGCGGTGTCGGTGCCGTGCGTAACGCGCTCGGTGGCGACGGATCGCAGCGGTTTGCGGATGGCGGCATCTTCGGATGGATCAAGGGTGTTGGCTCGGACATCAAGGGGGTTGGCTCCGACGCATGGGAGGGCATCAAGAAGGGCGCATCCTGGCTCGGAGACACCATCGAGTCCTCGGCGCGCGCTGGTGTCAAGCACGTCGTCAACCCGCTGCTCTCGCAGATCCCCGGGGCAGACTCGGGCTTCGGCCAGATGGCGCGCGGCATCCCCACCAAGATCGTGGATTCCATCTTCGGATACTCCAAGGAGTCCGACAAGAAGATGGAGGCCGCCGGAATTGGTGGCAAGGGCACGCAGGCCGCACTCCGCTGGGCTCGCACGCAGAACGGCAAGCGATATCAGTGGGGCGGAAATGGAAACCCCTCGTGGGACTGTTCGGGTCTGACGTCCGCCATCGAGTCTGTGATTCGCGGCCAGAAGCCACACCGACGCTGGGCAACCGGCTCGTTCAGTGGCTCGACCGCTCCTCCCGGTTGGGTGCGCGGCCTCGCTGCCCCGTACCGGATCGGCATCACAAACTCCGGTGTCGGACATACGGCCGGAACCCTCAACGGTGTGAATGTCGAATCGCGCGGCGGCGACGGAGTTGTAATCGGCTCCCGCGCCCGTGGGTACAACGACTCGATGTTTACGGACTGGTATGGGTTCGCCCCCTCGCGCAAGTACGACAGCGGGGGATGGCTTCAGCCTGGAGCCACCATGTCCGTGAACAAGACCGGTAGCCCCGAGGCCATCCTCACCGCTGCACAGTGGCGCAGTGTCACGACCCTCGCAAGCAGCGGGGGCGGAGGCTTGCAGCCTGGAGACCGTCTCGTCCTCGTGGCGGGAGGCACCGAGCTGGAGGCCTACGTAGACAGGCGCGCAGACGCACGCATCGAATCGGGGCTCGTTGGTCCCGCTGACCTAGGGAGGAACTTCTAAGTGCCGGAGTCCGAGATACAGGGGCCGATGGACGAGACCCAACCGGGTGACTACACCATTCCGCACACCGAGACGTCCACGGACGCCAACGGAAACACGGTGGTCGTGGGCTACCCGAGCACGGGAAACATCATCGTCGTCGACGACGGAACGACGGTAAGCGAGGACGAGGGCCTAGGTCTCCCGATCTTCGAGTAACGACGACCGCACGGCGGAGCGTACTCACGTGAGGACGCTCCGCCCTGTCCCCTGGAGCCTCGATGGCATACGGCAACCCAAACCTCCTGCCCATTGCGGCCTCCACTTTCGAGGGTGGCACTAGCCAGTGGGCTGCAAGCGGCGCGAACGCAACTACTACGGTCCAGACGACCACCAAGCTCAGCGGCACCTACGGCCTCCGCGTCACGGCGACAGCGACCGGCGAGGCGACCATTTGGATGACCACTCGGGTCGCCGCCTCTGCGGGCACTGAGTACGTCGCTCGCGTCCCGGTAGGCCTCGCCGCTGCTCTCGCTGGCTTGACCGTTCGGGTCAACATCGAGTGGTGGTCAGCGGTCACGGGCGGTACGCAGGTCGGATTCAAGAGCGGCCCTACGGCCTCCGTAGTGAACGCGACCGGCTTCAACAACGCTGGATATGCCGCTGTAGCGGACCGTGCCCCGGTTGGCGCGACCCACATGGCGCTGACGTTCACGATCAACGGGCTTGCCGCTGGTCAAGCCGTGGTGATCGATGATCTCTACTTCGGCGCTGCGCAGACCATCTTCGGCAACATGCTGCCGTACGACGTGCAGTCTATCGAGGGCGACACCTCCGGCTGGACGGCGGCGAACGCCAACCTTGACCGGCAGGCAGTCAGCCTACTCACGGGGTCCGGTTACTACGCCCTCCGCGCGACCTCCGTGGCAGCGGGAGTCATCGACCTGCACACGAGCGCGGGATTCCCAGTCTCCCCCGGCATCGAGTACGTCGGATACGGCCTGATCTACGCGGCAAACGGCGTTGCATACTCGGTCACCTCCGAGATCCGCTGGTTCAACGGCGCGTGGGCGATGCTGGGCACCACTCCCCCGAGCGTCTACAGCGCAGGCTCGAACCCCGCAATCATCCGCGTCGCTGCCGCTGGCCGAGCTCCTGCGGGCGCTGTCTACGCACAACTCGGCCACTACATCACCACCTCCGCAGGTGGGCAGGTCTACACAGCGGAGGAGTTCCAACTCAAGGCCGCCGCGAACCCCTCGGGCAACCTCCTGGACTACGACGAGTTCTCCACGGAGTCCGCACTGCCTGCGTGGACCCCGACCAATGTCGCCTCGCACTCCCGCTCGGGGATGGAGTCGAACATCACGGACGGGTACTTCGCACTCAAGGTGACTCCCGCTGGCTCCGGAATCGTCGGCATGCAGCTGAACCGCTTGCTTGCGGTCACGCCCGGGGTCACGTACCTCGTACAGGCGACCTCGTGGCGACACAACCCCATACCGGCGAACACCGTCGACAGCACGTTCCGCGTGCGGGTTGACTGGTTCAAGGCGGATGGCAGTCTCTTCCAGGCCGACAACCCGGATCAGTTCTACACCCACTCGAACTCGGGCGAGTACGCAGCGCAGGTCAACAACCAGACTCGGACGGCTCCCGTCGGCGCGGCATTCGCAAAGGTCGGCCTGGAGTGGTCCCACCAGTCGGGCACCTCGGACTACTACGTTGCAGACAACATCATCCTCACGCCCGCAACGCCGCAATACTCGCTGTCGACAGATGACGCCACGGGTTGCGTGACGCTGGATGTCGAGAACGGGCACACGGAGCCCACGGTGTCAGTTCAGCGGATGGATGCGGACGGCTCAGCGTCGTACGTCCGGGGCTACGGCCTGGAGTACAACCGGGCGCCCAACTCCAGCGCTCCGATGCACATCGAGGACTATGAGGCGCCCCTCGCCACAAGCGTTTGGTACGCCATCACTTGGTACCAGTCGGACGGCTCACGAGGCACTCGACTGTTCACCCGAGACACGAACGCGCCCGTGCTCAGCGATCCGGATTACGTGTGGCTCAAGTCCCCCGGCATTCCCGCTGTGAACACGCGAGTGATGATGGAGGCGCCTATCAAATGGTCTCGCGCGGCGAGGTCGAGCACCTACGAGATCGTAGGCCGCCGCAATCCGGTGCACGTCACTGGCAAGCGTGCGGGGCGAACCTCGACCATCTCGGTACTCATATGGGACGAGTCAGCGAACGAGACCTTTGACGCCCTCCTGGACTCCGGTCTACCGGCGCTGATTCAGGCCATGCCGGGATACGGCCTCAAGGGCAATCTCTACATCGCCACCAAGGATGTGGACAGCGACCCGGTATCCGGCGCAGCGAACCAGGAAGGGTGGCGCTGGACGCTGAACATTACGGAGATTGACCGGCCGGTCGGCGGCCTCCAGGGCTCCGCGCTGCACACATGGGCCGACATCCTGACCGACTACGACCAGTGGGAGGGCGTCCAGGGGCGCGGATCCTGGCAAAACATCCTCACGGAGGGATAGCCCATGCAAGCCACGAGCGCCAAATGGGCTCCCGCCCTCACTACGGATCATGGGCGCGTCGTCAAGGTGAACGTCCTGTACGCAGGCAGCATCGTTGCGGAGGACGTTCCCTTTGTCGACGGCTCGATAGGGGTCGACAGGGGCAGTGACGTACGGCGGACGCTGACCCTGACCATCGCCGATCCGGCCGACTTCCCGACCAGCGAGACGGACACGTACGGGGTCAACGGGCAGCGCATATACGTCGAGGGCGGCATCCGCTACCTCGACGGAACCCCCGAGGTCGTTCCGCTCGGCACGTTCGTCATCTCGGGAGTCAGCGGCGACATTCACACGGGGCCGCTGACTGTCTCCGCGCTCGGCCTGGAGGTGCTCCTTAAGACCGAGTTTGAGACGGCCTCCAGCACTGCGGGGTTCGCCAACGCAGCGGCGTTCATCG
>Ga0307513_10001756_pt1 | contig 30877 bp, 34 predicted proteins | sample 15_EM_MG_FD_202174 | JGI IMG/M metagenome (GOLD analysis project Ga0307513, IMG submission 202174) | Populus trichocarpa ectomycorrhiza microbial communities from riparian zone in the Pacific Northwest, United States - 15_EM | ecosystem: Host-associated > Plants > Roots > Unclassified | place... | reverse complement strand
TCCAAGTTATTGATCTTGTGTCATCCGGTCGGGTCTCCCCCGACCAACCCCGACAGACCAGACGGTCCATATCTGACCGGACGTGAGAATGTCTGGTCAGATCCTGGACGCGCTAGTTTGCTGATGAAGGGTATATCCACAGTCTGGACTCATCAGATCCAAATACCTTACTAAAAATGGACTGTCCCACCCTCTTGATTTTGAACCCCAGACCTACCTCTGCTGGACCCTCTGTGGAAGTTGTACCTCCTTACTTCCTACCTGCTTTCAGAGGACCACTGTTGCCCACTTGGCAGGATAACCTGATCATAGATGGGATCCACCCAGGGAAGTACACCTACCAGGATGACACCACTCTTGATAAGTGAGCAGCGGTGATGGAGGACAATGACCTGGCATTTACCGTCTTCATCATCCCCACCTGCTCCAACCAAGGCTCATCATCCTTGGATGTCATCCTTGTCAGGGCCTCTCTCGCCCTAAGCTCTGGGACGCCTATTAGATAGCCTCGATGCTACCTCTTCCTGACGATCCAACACGTCGGGGCCAGACCAGTAGGTATCCTATATCACAAAAGACAATAGAGAGCACACTCTGGGTGATTCTTGCTTCGAACCTGGATTCAACTGAGGAGAAGGCGAGCTGGTGCCGTTCGACAGAAGGGAGGAGAGAAGGAGAGTGAATTAGGATAAGAGTGCTTAGCAATATGATCTTGCTTGTCTGTAACAGCGCTTGGGGCTGATAAGGGGAGAGGATATCCTAAGATTCAAAAGCTGAGGAGTTACAGCGACTATCTAATGCTCTATATACTGTGGGAGAGGCCGTGACAGTAACTGTAACACTGAGAGTAGAATCTCGAAGAAGGGGAAGGAATAATTGTAATCCTACAAGGGGTGTGTGGGAACACTATAGCTATGCCAGGTATAGTGGGTCTGTTGACTCGAAAGAGCGGTCAGAAAATGAATAGAAAAGATGCGCCCTAGAGGGTGAAACTAGAACAATTGTGGGGCATCTTAAGGATAAGAAAAGTTCGGAACGAAAGTCTAGAATCATGAAGTCATAAAAGGCGTAATAAGTCATTATCATAGAACAAGAATGGTGATAAATGAGCGAATAATGGTGAAGGATGATACTAATGTGAGGAATCCTACTAATGAGCTGATCAAGATGATTGATCACTAGTCTCGAGCGAGGGTTGATGTATAGCCTCGAGCGGTGTGGGAGAGTGATGAAGAGCGGTGATGGGAGATAGGCATGTCGGACCAAAAGGAAAGATCCTAGGTTATATAAGTCTGGCAAGGATGCCGGACATACCTCATGATCCTTTCGATTCTTTCCATCATTTCTCAATCAAACCCTGCTATTCCACTCGACACTTCCTATCTTCAATGGCTTTTACTGCTCCTAGTTCTGCCCGTGTTTGGAACGCTCCTATGGGAGGTACTGTCCGCCGTATGGATCCTCGTACGCACAAGCAGGACAACCATGGGGCTCAGGGATACAAGTCCAACCAAGAGGTGTCGGAGTTTGTCCTTCTGTTTGATTGAAAGACTAAACTTCGATCCAGATGATTGATCTCGCAACAAGGGTTCATCCTGAGTTGCCATTGATCTATCGGATGGCCACTTATGATGGTGGCTATCTTGATGATCGTCTCTGGGTCCAGGCTATGAGTACTGCGTGTTACATGGACGAGGTCCGTCGAGGAAATCTCCGGAGTGGTCCAGACGAGAATATCCTATGGAGGATGATTCGTTGTGGTGTCTTGGATCATTCCGAGGAAGACAAGGTCTGGGACAGTTCCACTAGGGCTATGAGGCAGAGTGCAGTTATCGGAGATCGCCTATGGTCTTTGATCGAGAAGGAACAAGAGAAGGTTCGTCTTCATTCTTCATTTGATGAGAGGAAGGATTGAAGTTGTTCCTAGAACGATCGTTTGGAGGTTGAACTGCGCAAGGCGAAGATAGACCATAGTCTCTTGGTCACTGAGGTAGAGCAGATGAAGATAGCCCTGGGGCTTATGGCCGATAACAACGAGCAATGCGATATGAAGTATGATCGGGAGTTGTCCAAACATCAGGACCGATTGGACCGCCACAGGGATGACATCGATAGAGTTCGTCGATATAAAGATGAAGTGATCTCCATCAGGGACGATCTCGTCAAGGTGGAGAGCGAGGTCATTGACATGAAGGATCACTTATGTCATTGTGGAGATTCGGTATGTGATCGATCGAATTGTATTGATGTTGATCTGATCGATCTTCAGGGGTATCGCCTTGTTCGTACTAGCCAGATCGGGAGCGATCATGGGGATGATGAAGGTTCGGAGTTGGAGTACGCCGTGTCGAGCGCGTATCATACTCCTCCGGTCAAGGTTACCGAACAGCGTCCGCGAGATGTTGTGTTCTTCAGACCATCGTCTCGTGTCGAGGAAGAACAGCCTCAAGAGGAGGAGATCAGGGATGGGGAATTTGACTGCCAGGTTCAGCATTATTAAGGATGAGATGAATCATCACTGATAACGCCGATTAACAGATCCCTAGTGTCCTTGAGGAGCAACCGATCCTTGCCCGAGACGTTCCAGAGCATAACAATGATTGTGATCCCTTGGCTCGAAGGATGGAGGAACACAAGATTCGTCGAGAGGAGGTTCGTCGTCGTTGGGATCCCAAACTCGGTTATCGAAGGGCTCGAAGAGTTAAACCTTATCAAACAGCTCGAAAGTCCTGTTGTGGTGGCGATCAGTCCATCGTTGAGAAGACCGATCTCGAGCTTCGCAGGCTCGCTTGTCGCACTCGAGGAGGGTACGGAAAGTACAATTCTTCCGGAGAGACCGATGATGGGGAGGATAGCTCTGATGAATGCGAGACCGAGGATTGAGGAAGTCGCCGAGGAGATGAACCTCTCACTGTCTTTGCCTGATGATCAAGAAAGGCTTCGGGCAGTGATGAATCATGTTCCTGTCAGGAGTCTCGAGGGGTGGAGAGGGCGAGTGGTCTATCGCATGGACGCTAGTCGTTGGGAGATGGAGTTACACGTTCCCTTGGGGATTGAGGAAGGGGATCGTATCTTCTCGACTTTGGTAGATGACCATGATTCTCCTGAACGTCCTACTTCTCCGGCTTCATACCATGGCGAGGTTCTCGATTTCGATAATAACACTCTTGATTCGTAGTAGGAATTCGTTTTTGTAATAGTAGTCGCGTCCTGAGAGTATTGAATGAACGTGGGTTTCTTGTTCTTGACGAGTGTTCGTAAAGTCTTGAAATCATGAATAGTTCGAGGATTGTAAGGGTTTTGAATTTTTATAATGGTTTTTGTTGGCGGCTGCAAACGCGCTGACAATCCTCATTTCAGGGTAACACTTTTTGTATCCTCAGAACATTCTACTTGCAATCTACTGACTGAAGAGTAGTTTCATACATAAAAACATTGTGGATGGTAAAAATGGTACAACTTTGGGACTGACCCCTTCAGAGAACAAGCCATAACAGCCCTCAAAGCCACAAGTTTGTTTAGTGACCTCTTCAAATGAAGCACAATCATCAACAGACTGGTCTGTATTGAGTCCTTTGGGATCATTAAAGATGTAGCTGATGTGTACCCCAAGGGTGGTGAATGTGATGTTGGAGGGAAAGATGAAGAATTGACAATTGATAAGGGGCTGGATTTCAGTATAGTGGTTGAGGATGTTGTGGAGGTAGTGCATCTAGATGGGGGGTTCAAGGGGTATGAGCTTGGAGTGCTGAGATCCAGTGTCTAGGAGTTGCAGTTGTGTGGAGGTCCTGAGGGTTCTGTACATGAATCTGTCCTGCAGCAGGTGGCTTGAGGAGCTTCAAAGGAGGAGTTTAAACTGAGTTATTGTTACACAATCCTTGTTCTGCTTTACACATGTATGTGTGCATCATTATTGGCCTACATGCATGTTGTATCAAGGAAGATTTGTTCTCTCCTTTCAATGATGTTCCACAACTTACATCCACATAATCACAGAATAGGACCACATGTTCTCCTATGCGCCACCATATTGCAACTCCTTTCTATCCTTTGACATTCCCACAACAGCCATGCATAACAAAAGGGAGGGTTTCTATCAGATAATTCACAACAATCAGAACTACATTAATGAATAACCTTCCCATGTAGCTTAAAGTGGGAGGGTTGTAAGCATTTGTAAACTCAGGGAAATCAGAACAGGTAGATTCATTATCAAAAGTGGATTTTGCATAGTGAATATAGTTACAGGATGCTATACACACTACATATTTCTACTGAGAAAGCATAGGACTGAAATCCAGAATTGCAATTTCTCCTGTCTCATAACCACAAATCAGATACTGACCATCCCACTGTGCAGCAAGAGGTTTCCTACCAGACAGCTGGAAGACCACTTTTCTGGTGACTCTATCCTCAATCCCAATCAAACCAGCATTTGAATCACTTGTAACACTAATGAATTCCAGATGGGGTCTGTCTGAGGATGTTGGAGATATCTGAACAGGGGTTGAGCCTGGAGTCCCAAAATCCCAGCCCAGGGTTGATGACCCTCCACAGTGGACAAAGACTTTTGAACCATTTATCCAGAGGGAGTCAAGGAGATATGGGTATTTTGGCCCTAGTGGTGCCTTGCCCATATGCACCCCTGTCTGTATAGACCAGCCTTGGATCCAGCCATTATCCACACAAAAAACTCTGGAACCATCCTCTGATATCCTAAAACCCCTTGGCATGTAACCAGTTCCATTCATTGTTTGGGGTTTCCCTTTCCCAGAATCCCAAATATAAATAATCTGGCTGGCATCCCTTTTGCACCCAACAATGATCAATCTACCATTAATGAGTTGTATGTCTCCTATGTGGATGCCTTTGGCTTGAGTTTCAATGAATTCCTTGCAGAAGCCAGTCAAGACACTCCAGATCCTCACCACCCCTGCTGAATCAAGTGAGAAAGCCAACCCATCCTTTGCTTGTAGACTGACAGCCCTAATTGAGGCTGAGGTGAGTGATGTGGACTCTGTATAAGGTGCAGATGGATTTGTTGGTGAAGTACTAATATCCCAGAACTTGATTGATTTATCCTCAGATGCTGAGATGAGGGTGAGGGAGGGAAAGACAAGAGAGAAGATTCTATTTGTATGCCCAATGAGGGTCTTGATGCAGCAAGGATCTGGTCCAGTAATGTCCCAAAGGTAGATGTTTTGATTGGCAGTACAAGCAATCAGCCTCCCATCAGAGGAGAAACAGCAGTAGTGGCATTCATCATAGGCAATGGGAAACTCTTTTACAGTTTCCCCAGAATCAGTGTTCCAAATGGTGACAGTTATCCTATTGCATGAAACAAACTGAGTGCCATCTGGGGAGAATGCAATACAGAAGCCAGCAATTGAAGAACCAATCTGATGACCATCTGTGTCCCATTTCTGAACAGTACCATCCTCAGATGCAGACAGGAGAAGCTGAGAGTTTGTGGGGGAGAAACTGACAGATGTAAAAATGCTATTATGTTCCTCTATAATATGGCACTCCCCTGTCCTAATGTTCCACAACCGAATTGTACTATCTGCAGATCCTGAAGCAATCATGGTGTTGCCTGCTGAGATGGAAACAGAAAGAACTGATTCAGTGTGGCCATAGAGAGTTTTTATAACCCCACCAGTCTGGACATCCCAGAGCTTGATGGTACGATCCAAGCTCCCAGATACAAGCAATATTCCATCTGATGAGAAGGCAAGGGAATAAACAGATCCACCATGACCATGGAGAACAATAGTCTGGCTGCCTGTCAATGCATCAAAGATGGTAATATCATCACCTGGATAACCAGTAGCAATGGCATTGTTCCAGTATGCAAGAGTTCTTGTATGGTTATTATTGCAGAATACTGTTCTGGTACATGCTCCCCATTCAACTGGTCCCACCATCACCCTAACCTTTGGGGGGAACTTTGGAGTATAGCACTGATGGACCCAGGATGAGGAAGGACAAAGTGTGAGAGCAGAGTGATATATTTGAGAAGGGGATTTGTGGATTGTGTCAAAATTCTCCAGGATGAAATGCTTGCTATCAATTGTCCATTTGTCAGGAACTCCTGTCTGAATAGAAATGAGCATAGGCCTAGCCAAAACCTGAGAAATGTGACTTACCAACACACACCATTGCTGGATGTGATTGAGGGCATAAATACCAATGTCAAGCTTCCCCATAAGGACCAGGACCTCAACCCAAAACAGAAAACCAGTTGAAAAGAACTCATTGACCACCCTCTGCACTTCCTCAGCCCCATTTTTGCTGCTGGAAACCTTTGCAAGATGCTGTGCCCAGAAGCTACATGCATATTCCAGGGAGCCCCCAATGTAGGTAGTCCTTTGTGTGGCAAGATCCTTGACCTGACTGAGGGCAGCATGGTCATCAAGATTGCAGATATTCTTCTTTAACCTCTCCTTCATCATGCTGAGACATGAAAGTGAGATCTCATTGTGGTGAGTTGAAGGGTCTATGAAGAACCGAATGTCTGCACATCGCCCTGGATCTGTGAGGAAGTCAGGGAATGATTTGTGAAAGATCCGGACTGGATCTTCTGTGCCATCTGGGATTAAGAGGAGAGAGTGGAGGGTGCACAAGGCACTGGAGATTCTGGATGGGGTGCCACAGTTCCTGAGGAGATCAGAGAGGGTGTTGATGGAGAGTGGATGGAAGATCAGGATCACTGCCCCCACTACAGATTTGAATCGGGAGTAGAGCTCATGGTCATGGGAATCAACATCATGGAAAGCTTCCTCCAGAACACAGGTATAGAGGAGATCAACACCTGACCTTCCTTCATGGGAGGTGTCTTGTGGGAGTGAAATGATGAGAACAAGTCTCTCATCAGGTGGGTAGTGACGGGATGCAACAAACTTGACGACCGTCGAAGCATAGATGAAAAACCCAGCTGCTTTCTTGCAGAGAATATTTATGTTGTGCGGGCCTGGCCAGTCCTCTGCGAGGTCACAGTCACGTCGGTTCTTGGTGATCTCGACAAACCGAGTTTTCAAAAACAGCTTGATATCATTATCCACCGAAGAGGGTTCAACCTCGTGGAGCCTGAGGACGTCCGTGTGAGGCTGAAGCGACTCCAGACGGAATCCAGAGTGAATCCGAGGTTCAGGCCTGCCGGTGATGAAGAACTTGACAAGCGGAATGTCGTCCACATGACGGGAGAGGACAGACAGGAGCGCGGACGCAGGCTCCTTGTCTCGACACTCGTCGAGGGCATCAATGATGATGATAGTCGGAGCCCCAACCGCTCGGAACGGGCCAACGATGAGTTTCTTCATCTGTGAACAAAGTGATTCCCTCCCGACGTCAGGGTTCTCCGCCAAGACCGGAAGCAGCTCTTGTCGGAAGTGTGGATACCGGTGAGCAAGCTGGAAGGCGAGGGTAGGGAAGATGGATCGAAGGTTGCTCCTGTCGTCGAAATCCCGCGAACAGAAGAAACTGGCCCCTAGGTCTCCGCCCGCAAAACACATCTCCGCGAACGTTTGGGCGATGGTCGACTTCTCCGTCCCGGCAAGACCGTTGAGCCAGAACACCCGCTTATCTTTATCGTCCTTTGACCACTGTTCGAGCTGGAAGAGAACCTCTCTCCTGGTCCCCTTCATGCATCCCTGTCTGTCTCCACAGAGGTACCCGGCGTCAGCGACGTGATACATGCGGTCGAGAAGGGCCAGGTCCGCTCGATCCTGTTGGCCAATTACTATACGCAGGTAGATAGGTGGGGCGAAAGACTTACGATTAACCGGCAGGCGCTGCTGTAGATATCTTGTTGTAAGGAAGTCTGAGGGATATGTTAGGTGCGATGAGAACAAGAGATTTGGGAGAGCAAACCTGATATTCAATCACGGCCTCGTGAATGTCATCCACCAGATCGTTGAGCTTCTGTGCGTTTTCGGCGTTGTTCAAGAATTGCGTGATATCCTTTTGAGTTGTCATCGGGTACAGGGCTTTACAGACACTCTCCAATTTCCTAACGGGCCCCACGCATCAGCCTCAGCCTTCCATCTTAGAGAGGGTGGGCTTACCGTTCCAGTTTCTTTCTCCTCACTCCCTCCTTGAAGTCGCCCTTGGGAGTGGGTGCGCAGAGCGTTCCAATAAGCCCTTCTACCCGGGGTGCCAACGATTCTATCGTTTGCTTATTGACCTTTGTTTGCTGGGAGAACTATGAGCATCACAGATCGAGCGAACGAAGATGGACCATACCTCGCAGTTGTCGAGGATGGCGCAGAGCCCTCCGGCAACGGACTTGAGCGGAGGGAAGGCGTCTGAAGATTTCTCTACGGTGCGGAGCAATAACTTGGCTGTAGAAGATGCAGTAGATTTCCAGCTCGATCCGCCCTTGGATGTGGTGGCATCGACACGGGCTGATTGGTCGGATTGATTGCTATCGGGGTCGGCTCCTCTTCTCTCTGACCCGCCTTCGACCTTCGACAGCCCGTCCTTTATCTTCTTCCGAAATCGAGAGAGAGATGCTCGGACACTCATATCGTCGCAGGATCGATGTAGTAGGTGGCGGCGTGGTGCTTAGGTGGGCAGTTTTGCACGTGATCTCCATGCGGCTCAAACTTACCCTGCAAGTGCAAAGCCTTCAGTAATTGCAGTGTCACTGAAATACTAGAGACTATGGACCTGTTCCCCGCTCATGCGTATCCTCCCAGCATTTTCTCACTCCAGGCGGCCCGCGCATACCTTGCCTAGCTCGTCGTCAATCCTTCTCGCCCAAGTATTTTCCCGTACCAGCCTGTTCCCCAACTCCCCCCGCGGTACGTTTGAAACCATCATTCCCCGCTGACTCCTCCGACGGCCATTCGACTGAGTGGTGCATGATTTGGTGGTTGGCGCTTCTGGTTTCCTCAACTCAGCTATCCATGAGCCGCGGGTTATGGCGGTACTGCGACCGCCACGACCCAAGTGGCGAGCAAGATGGATTCGAATGACCTGTAGAATGAACGCACCGCACGTTCCTGCAGAAATGAAAATGGACGGTTTGAGGATCAGAAGAAGTGGGGACTTACAATTGGGGGAACGACGGGTTCGTGCCCCGCAAACAACCCAAACTTCCCAAGACTTCCTACTCAGTCCTTCACCATGCCCGTAGAGGACCGTATCGCCATCCCAAACAACGTCGCCATATGTTCCAACCGGCCCCAGCGGATAGACGCCTCCACCGCTTCAGCGAAGGAAAAGTTAGGTCATTCCCGTCGAGAACGTCTCAAATTCGTGGTCCTCGAAATGCGGGATCCGTTTTCCCGTGACTGGTGTTTCGAGGACACATCTAGGCTCCTGGTACAGGTCATTGAGCCACCGATCCAACCTTCGCAACGTAAAGCGTAGGTGGACGGGTGTTGCTTGGTATGTGATCCAACAAAGATTCGAGCGAGGCCCTCGGAGAGGTCCCACTCGCGCATTCACGAGGCGTATAGTTTGAGCTTATTCAACTCTTGCACAGTGATCGGTCGTTCTAGTTCCTGTTGGTTTTTTTTTCGCGGTCGGTGAGCATACATGCACGATCCTAAGTTGGCGAGAAAGCATGACCCACGATCGGATGGAGATCAGTTCCGATTTTGCGAGCGTGACATTACGCGTCCGCCGGCAGCACACGCAAGACAAGAGGGCCTATTGGGTTTGGGCCTTCCGTCATGCATTGGGGGCTGGAACTTGAAGAGTCTGGCAGGTCCGAGCGAGAGAGACTGCTCTGTGGACCGATCGGGATGAGCGTAGCGGGTTCGCCGAGTTGAAAACTCGGACGGCGAAGATTGGTCGTGGTGCTGCAGAGATGAGAGGAACTCGTTGAGCGTGTGGGGCAGAAATTCATCACCGTTCCAGAATTCGGATCGAGTAAATTCAGAGTGGGATTGGTGTTGACGAATCTAGACGAACGTCGTATGAGATAGACTACATGACATGTAAGCTTAGGTACATCGTACGAAACAATAGATATAAGACTTACTCCTCAGCGAAGCCAGAGCGGCAAAAGAACTGAGGAGCACGAAAGGCGGACTGCTCGGATATAAGAAAAATAGTAAAACATGTGACCGGTGTGTAGATAGTATAAGTGAACAAACGAAGCGAACGGATGACGAGTAACGTATATATCAACAATTGGAACCTGAGCGAATACAGAATCGATCTCGGTCGTGGCCGAACAGACCAAGGAGGACTGACAAACACAACTAATAGGCTACCGCTCCGGGTGTGGATCCATATAACCAGCATGGCTGCAAATAGATGTCATATCGGGTGGTGAATGCACAGGTAAGTAACTAGAGAAGCCTGTGAATCCAGTGCCCGGCCACAACTGAAAGTCAGAGTCACAATACACGGCCGAAAATCCAGGCAACCCAGTGACCAAGCGTTCGAGAAGTGCAACCAACTTGGGAATCCCCTCTATCGCGCGTCGATGTATGAGGAAGTTGGCACTCGAAGAGAGCGATGGACGAACAGCAGTGTGTCAGAGACCGGCAGGGAAGAAAGATCCTTCAAGGTCAAATTACGCTGAATGCAAAAGAGCACGTCGTGGGCGGGGTGCGTCGGCTCGTCTAGAACTAAGTGACCCATCCAGGACGCGTACTGCCGGAACCTCGCCCAGTCCTCTTGTGAAAACCCACGGATAACCCTCTGAAGCAGATGTAAGACACGGATGCATGAGTAACCCAAGGTGCTCGGCCACGTACGGAAACCCCTCCACAGCCCCAGCATCAGCCTCCGACCCCGCCAGTCTGAAAAACCGAAACAAGCTATCTTCGTCATCAAGAGTTCGACTGTCTTTCAACGTCAAGGTTCGGGCTTCACCCTCATCCATCTAGGTGGAGTCGTGGTTGACTTTGGAGACTTCCAGGTCTCCTGTAGCGTATGCATGCATTAGTATGTGACTTTCGTAAGACCGAAACTCACGCACTCTCGTCATACTCGCCCTGGGCAATCATGCTTTCAGTCTTCTCCAACCCCCGCGACAAGCATCCTCTCCTCCTTGCTCTTCAATTGTCATCGGCGTCACAGAGAATCGCACACTACGGAATGCCATGAAGGTGAAACAGTTCCTGAACCCACGGCTTGATAGCGAGAGCAGCACGAGATAAAAGTGTCTGTTGAGAAACCGTGGAGTAGATTGCGTATTCATTTGGCTATTTAACCCCGGACCCTCCTGAAAGGTGGAAAAGGTACGAGTCAGAGAGCTAGTGAGGCCTGAAAGTGAGCGAACGTACCCCTCCCCTATCTTGAGCTTCCTTCTCGCGTTGCCTTGCACCGTTGTTTCACATAGCCATCCTCTGCTCGCTTCTCCGCTGAACCGGAACCTTGTCGTCGGTCAACAGCTTGAGACGAGCGCGCATCAGTGCTTGTTGGTCTCTTCTGAGCTAGTGCTCTCTTCGTGTGACATGGCGAGGATGGGACAACGGGAGGGAGACGCAATCGTGGTGGTGGTCGAAGGATGAGGAATCCGTTCCAAGAACTCGATCGGCGTGTCCTTGTTTCCGCCACCCCGACCACGGCGCCGTCCAGACCAAGCCGGGATGTCAAACTGATAACCCCAAGGTCGGCCCAAAGGTGGTGAGGTGGACGTGAAGCAAACGGTCGATCTGACGACCACGCTTGAACATGCGAGCGAGTGGAACTAACACGAGGGTCTGCAGCAGAGAGTAAGGTGCATTTCGTCAACCCTCCGCTCCCGTAATCAGTGAATCAACTCACCGAGCACAACGAACCAACTCTGGTCCCGCCGTGTTGTTTTCATCGAAAGAAATAGATACCATTCTCGGACGTGGTGCCACAATTGACTCCTACATCGTCGTTTTGTAGTCAGTAACTTGCAGACGGCCGTCGCCCCTGGGGCCCAGGGGAAAAGTCCAGCGCGACTTTAAATAAGGGTGTCCTGTTGGCAGTTCTGTCTCACAATCCATGGGTTATATTATCCGGAAACATTCCCAAGTGGGCCACGGTTTTTCGTACCAGGCGATCAATTGATCGGGGCTCAAATCTCCACGGGCTTGATCGCTCCGCGTTTCGAAGAACCGCACCAGAAGCATTTCCGAGTGAAAACGCTACAGGCTTACTGACGTTATGTAACCCCTCCCTGGCGTCGTCATCTCTGGTAACATGTGAATCTACCACGAGGAATATAAACCCTCGGAGGTTTCGTTCGGAGAAAGTTTATCTGTCCTCCTGACACCCAAGCTCTTTCACCCCACTCTTTTGCAGGAGAGATGTTTGGCTACTTCATGATGATTTTGGCACTTACCGGAGGAGCATTCCTCACCGTTGACGACAAATACCGCTCAGCATGCGAGGCGGTCGACGCCGCGATATCCAACGCGTCCAATGTCTACTATCCAGGTGAGTGCGAGTGTCAGCGACTGTCACGATGGTAACCCTGGAGTTCATTCATGGACAGGCGACCCATTATACGCCAAAGGGAGGTACCATTTCGCTCCATCTAGTCAAGAAAACCCTGCGTGCGTGGTGGAACCTGGCACCCCAGAGGATGCCGGAAAAGTCGTGCGTTCATCTCGCTTGGCGTCATCCGGCGCCCTTCGTCGCTCCCGCTGATGTGATTCACCCCTCCGATAACCAGCTCAAAGTGATTGGCGCTACAAAGACTCCGTTCGCAGTGAGTGAAGACTGCCCAAGTTCTCATATCCCCGCGTCAAGGTCAAACGTCTGACTCCATTCCCCTACCTATCAGGTGAAGAGCGGTGGCCACACCATGAATCTCGGGTTCTCTTCAACAAGGGGAATCCAGATCTACACCGGAAGGTTCTCTCAAGTGACCTACGATCCAACATCTGGTACGGTCGTAGTTGGAAGCGGCCTGATCTGGGACACAGTATATCAGCGACTCCAAGAACACAACGTCACTGTTGTTGGTGGGCGTGTGACTGGGGTGAGTGGGCGCCGTGATTCTATCGGTCGGGCCACCCTCAACACCCTCATATAACAGGTCGGTGTGGGCGGGCTTGTACTTGGCGGGGGTTGGTCTCCGGAGTTCCTCCGCCGCTTTGTACGCTAACCTATCACCGATAGGGTACTCCTACAAGACCAATCAGTATGGTCTTTCCATCGACACCATCGTCGGCTTCAATTTGGTTCTGCCCAACGGCACAGTCAGTTATGTAACCCAATCGACCCACCCCGACCTCTTCTCTGGATTGAAGGGAGGATTCAACAACTTCGTGGGTCGTTCGTTGTAGCACCACTACCGTTCAGTCAAACTTACCGTGCTCTAGGGGATCGTGACCGATTTCACGATGACGGCATTCCCACAAACCGAAGTATGGGTACGAGCAGTCCACCTTGTCATCGTTCACCGAGCCGGTATTGATCCTGTTTCAGGGAGGGGGAATCACGTACCTCGCTTCTAGCTTCAATCAAGTCCGCACCGCTATTGCGGATTTCTCGGTCTATTCCCAGGATCCAAAGGCTGTAATGATTCCAATGTATACCAGCCAAGCAGGGAGTCAGACCATCGCCCAGTTGATCTTTTACGATGGCCCAACTCCGCCAACTGGTACCTTCGACAACTTCACAAATATTCCATCCAATTCGAGTGACCTGAAGACACACTCGTACGTTGACATGATCTTGAGCGCTGATACCAATTCTACCGCCGGACTTCGGTGAAGTCATTTCAGGACCCGTTACTTGGCTCCTTCTGACCTTCTTCCACAGTGGTTCCTACCAAATGCTGGGCGTTAACCACTTCAGCGAGACTCTATTGAAAGCAGTCGAGGACGAGATGACGGTCAGGGGAACGTTCTCTCATCTTTGAACCGAGTTCAAACACTCTCAATCTCACAGTACTGGACTGCCAAGTTGACCCCCAAGGGTGGACTCTCCTTCTCGTACATCATTGAACCCTTCCTCCAAAGTTACCTCTCCCATGCAAACTCGCCATCAGCCTTTCCAACTCCATCTGCTCGCCAACCAGGCAAGGCTCCCAATCCGCTCCTCGTATACTTCTGCTGGGACAACCCTCTCTATGACGGCGAGTTCGTTGCGGCTATGGAAGAATCTGCGAATCGCCTCTCGGCCGTTGCCAAGGCAGAGGGAATACTGTCCGATGACCCTCTGGCATTGTACGGAAACTATATGGGCGCCGAAACTCCTCTCGTTGATATTTATGGGGACAATTTGCCGAATTTGCAAGCACTCAAAGCCCGGATCGATCCCAACAATGTCATGGATTTGGCGGGCGGATTCAAGTTCTGACTTTTGGTCGAGTATGCCCCAGCCATCCCCAGTAATTACATGTCGATTCATCTCCCCACCCACGCGCACGAATTCCTTTTGTCCTGGATACATCTAAGTTGTCGTAATTTCAGCTGCACTTGGGTGAAGTCATCGGGACACTAACAAGATTTCGAGGTAAATCGAAATTTCTCCCGTTCGATGTCATTCTCCGTGGAGTACCGTTCTTGAATGAAGCACTGCTTTGCCTCTTTTTCAAAATGTGTGGTACACGATAGACCGGTGTTAACGATGCACAAACACCCGGCGAAAGTCTGGAGATTCATAGGACGTTCGAATGGTCTTCGCCTCACGAGCGGTACGAGAAAATCAGCCCTGAAGATATCCAGGACAGCGAACTGGTTCTCCGGACCAGGTGACCCGACTGGATCGTCTGTCATCCACTGGAACGGGTACTTGCCATCTCTTTGTCAAATGAAAAGGCAATCAGTACGCTCTCTGGAGCTCACGTGCTCCTAGGGCGGAGAAGTTGTGATCATCGGCTAGCATCGACTTCATCGACTTCCACAAGTCCACCTCCACTGTCCCCCGTCTATTTGGAAGCTGTCAGTATTCACAGCCAAGTACGAATGCCCCCCCCCCCACTGGACCTGATCTCACCCAACTCCGTGGCTTGGGACTTCGACGCAGCCTCTACAGCACGCGCTTCAACATTCCAGAGCTGGCTTTAGTTTCCCATCGTCTGGGCGATCGAATCATCCAGAGCTTATATCCATAACGCGTGAATATTGGGGCCTGGGGAAGAGACGCCGGACTCCATTAGCTCTGGGCTCGAAAGGGGATGTTGCGGAGCTATTGGTGTGGGCAAATTTGGTGTGGGTCTGGTCGCGGTGGACTTGGGTGACAACCGCTATATACAATGTGAGTAGTTCGCCGTGAATTTGACTCCACCAGATACATAACTCGGACGCGTTTGGCCAACAGAATCAATCGAATGCAAAAATGGCTAATCTCAACCTATCACGCGACTTGCGATTCGTACCTACCCATCGAGTTCCAGAAGTAACCATCTCTTCACCGTACGAGAGAAAAAATCAAAGGTGGACAAGGGAGGAGGAAGCTAGTGGCACTACCAGCGACGTGACGGGCCCCAAACTCGTTCTCCAAACGCGTCGCTGGGCACGGCTTCGCGGGTGAGATCGTCTGTGCGGACGGAAACTCTGGGTTCATAGTCGGAGATCAGGTTGATCCCTGTCAAAGAGTCGTTCAGGAACGGTGAAGGAGCCGCATGTGCCGGCTAGAACTACCGCTCATCGGCAAGAGGGTATTTCATCGAACGAAGTCAGTCGGGTTTGTGTCGTGGCCATGACTGCTCACGCAGCCCCGCACTAGATCGGCAAGCCGGACGTTGGCCAAAGGGACTTCATCAACGGAGGAACCATGGGCGTATGGATATACGTGATGAAGTTTGCCAAAGCACTCGGGTGCAAGGTATACGCAAGCGCTCCAAGGGAGGATGAGGAGTTTCTGAAGGGTTGGGTACCGATGAGGTGAGCATATACCGACCCAACCTAAACGTTCTATCACGCTGACCGAAGTCAAGTGCTACGAATGTGCCGATCCACGAGGCGTTAGTCAAGAACCATCCTTCATCGAAACTCGACAGCTTTCCTGGAGCGGTCGGACACACGTATGACCTGTCATTCACGCACAGCGGAGCATATCTCACCCCGAGAACGCGAGTGACGCCGCGAGGGTGATCACGAATGGTGGGTCACGTCAACCTTTAATGTTTCTCCTCTGAACTAAATCTTCTTTGTGTAGGCGGGGTTGACGAGCATATTGAGTCGATTCCATGCATAAGTTTGACGACGTGCCGAGTCAGTGCATATGGCTAGACTAGAGGAGCGCCGACTGTGTCGGCACAAACCTTGCTTGCGTCCCCCCCAAAAAAAAGCTTGTCACCAAACTTTCACAGTAGTCTGATTGTATCCCGTCTGAAGCTCTTGTCCACCACAATGATGCGCGGAGAGGGATGTCCTTTTTTGACAGATCATACTAGGGTAAAGTCGTCGTAGAGGTTTCTTGGACCTTTTTCTGTTCAGCGGAATTTTGTATGCAGTATAGATGGTAGTCGGTTTGGTGATACCCTCACGTCCTCATTTTTCGGTCGCAAATCTCCGAAGCCCGATCCTTCTGACATGTTGCCCAAAGCCACTTCCGCTGTCCGAAGTCACGTCTCCATCCAAACTCCCGCCCCGCTCAATCTCTCGAGGCAGGTCGCGGTTCCGTAAGCCCTCCCACCAGAGAAAATGCTTCAGTATTCCCCGTGGCGCCAGGTTCCCCGCGACGCAAACAACCAGGATACCCTAAACTGTGATTTCGAGGGTCGTTCGGAAGTACGTCGTTGGACTTCCGGCTGGAGATTATGTTGTGATTTGTCCTGAGCGCGTTATGACGCATGATAACACCGACCCCGTCATCTCAATGTACGTCCCTGTCGTTGTGCCATGCGCATTTCAAGAGCATTGGGATACACATTTACTGACCAAAGGCCCTACCCGCCGTGATGGAAAACCAGGTTCGACGGACTCGGCGCTAAGAAAGTGTACAACACCAGACACCCCGTCTTCACGCTAGACTACGACGTTCAAAACAAATTGCCCGACCTCGTGATGTGTGTATCGATAGGGCGGTTCGCTCTGAAACACGGGATCGATTTCTGCCCCGCAGGACGTAGTATCGGCCACCAAGTTCTTGTTGAAGAAAGTTGCGCTTTCCACTACACCCCGACTGCAGCTAACGATAGTCACAGGAACACGTACGGTGGGATTTGTGGCGTTGGAACCCTGACTATGCGAACGGACGCGGCGGCGCTATGGATAACCGGACAAACGTGGTGGAAGGTTCCTCGGATGGCCAGGGTTGGACTTCGAGTGAAATTGGCCCCAGGAGTTACAAGGAAGGACGCCATCGTCGCTCTTTTGTGGATCATTCAACAGGGATGAAGTCCTGAATGCCGCGATCAAGTTCACTGGGGTGAAGGTGTGCAATGCCTCCCTATCGACGACCGACTGACGATTTCGAACATGGTGCATGACGGCGGAGTGGGGTACCCTGATCGGTTCCTGCCCGGTTGACGAGAGGACACTGGAGTGGTACGATAGCGTGGTCAAGAAATGGGAACCACGAACATTCTCAACCCCTCCCCCGATTCTGTACTCGCCACACCAATACCCCCTCCTCCAGAGCACCCTGGATCAATCGTAGACGACTATCCGGACTCAAAACTGCAATACCGACGTACTCATCTACTCCTCACGCCCAATACTCCTCCCGCCTAATCTTCGACCTCCCGGCCCTCGTTCCACACGTCTCTGGGCCTAACAGTGTCAAGATCTCCACTCCGCTTTCCGAACCCAGATCCCTCAAGATCACGGTCCAAAGGGCATGCCTCGTGAGCTGCACTAACTCGCGTGAGTCGGATACCGCTGCTGCCGCGGACGTGCTTACGCACAGTAAGATTGGGCCAATAGTGGAGTTCTACATCAAGCCTCCTGAAATTGCGAAAGACCCAACTAAGGTGTACACTAAGGATGATAAATGTGGTGCTGGATGGATGGATGGAGAATTGATGGTTAGTAAGGAGTTGAATGTGAACATGAAGGTACCTGAGAGAGTTGTGGGAGGTGTCATATCTAGATGGAGGGTCCAAGGCACAAAATGTTGGAGTGCTGGGATCTAGTGTGCAGGAGCTACAGGTGTGTGGCAGTCTTGGGGGCTTCTTACTCAAATCTGTCCAGCAGCAAGTGGCATAAGGAGCTTCAAGGGAGGGGTTTGGACTGAGCTATCATTACACAATCCCGCCCCGCCTTACATATGTATATATACATCAATATCAGCCTATGTACCATTGCACCCAGGAGTAGCTGTTCTCTCCTTACTGTTGCATTTTACAACCCATCCACACAATCACAGTGCAGAGTCATATGTTTTCCTAAACCTACTATACTATGACTCCTTTCTATTTTTTGTATATTCTCACAATGACAATGCATAACAAAGGGAAAGTTCCTGTCAAGTGATTTGCAACAACCAGAATTAAATCAATGGATAACCTTTCCATATAAAATGTCTGGCTTATAATGAGAGGGTTGTAAGAGTTTGTCAGCTCAGAGAGGGTCAGAACAGGCAGAAACTTGTTATCAAAAGTGGATTTTGCATGGTGAATACAGTTACAGGATGTTATACAAACTACATATTTCTACTGAGGAATCATATGGCTAAAATCCAGAATTGAAATTTCTCCTGTCTCATAACCAGTAATCAGATACTGACCATCCCACTGTGTGGCAAGAACATTTCCACCAGGCAGCTGGAAAACTGTTTTTCTAGCAACTCTATCCTCAATTCCAATCAAACCAGCGTTTGACTGAGATGTACCACTAATGAAATCTAGGCGGGGTCTGTCTAAGGATGTTGGATATATCTCAATGGGGGTTGAGCCTGAAGTTCCAAAGTCCCAGCCCAGAGTTGATGAATGGCCACAACGAACCAAGACTTTTGAACCATCCATCCAGAGGGGGTCAAATAGATATGGATATTTGTCCCCTAGTGATTTCTTGCCTGTAGGTGCCCCTGTCTGTATAGACCAGCCTTGAATTTCCCAGTCATCCATCCAAAAAACTCTAGACCCATCTCCTGATATCTTAATACACCTGGGTTGGCGGTGAGTTCCATCCATTGTTTGGAGTTCACCATTCTCAGCATCCCAGACACAAACCTTCCAGGCCAGGTCAGAATCCAATTTGCACCCAACAATGATCAATCTACCACCAATCAGTTGGATATCTCCCATGTAGATGTCTTTGGCTTGAGTTTCAATGGATTCCTTACAGAGGCCAGTCAAGATGCTCCAGGTCCTCACTACCCCTGCTGAATCAACTGAAAAAGCTAGCCCATCCCTTGCTTGCAGACTGACAGCCCTAATTGGGGTTGAAGCAAGTGATGTAGAGTGTGTCTGGGATGTAACTGGATTTGATGATGAGGTACTGATCTCCCAAAACTTGACTGTTTTATCCTCAGATGCTGAGATGAGTGTGGGAGAGGGAAAGACAAGAGAGGTGATTCTTTCTGTGTGTCCAATGAGGGTCTTGATGAGGTGAGGGTCTGGGCCAGTGATATCCCAAAGGTAGATGATTTGACCAGCAGCACAAGCAATGAACCTCCCATTAGAGGAGAAACAGCAATAGTGGGGTTTAGCATAGGCCATATGGAACTCTGTTGCAGTTGTCCCAGAATCAGTGTTCCAAATAGTGACAACTGTCTCTTTGCATGAAACAAATTGAGTTCCATCTGGGGAGAATGCAACATGGGAACCAGGAATTGGGGAACCAATCTGATGACCATCTGTATCCCACTTCTGCACAGTACCATCCTCAGATGCAGATAGGAGAAGTTGAGGGTTTGTGGGGGAGAAGTTGACAGTTTCAACCCCACCAAATCGTTTCTTTATAGTATGACTTTCCCCTGTCCCAATGCTCCATAAATGAAATGCTCCATCAACAGATCCTGAAGTAATTATGGTGTTGTCTACTGAGATAGAAATGGAGATGACTGAGCCATTGTGGCTACAGAAAGTTTTGATAACTCCACCAGTCTGGACATCCCAGAGCTTGATGGTACAATCCCAGCTCCCAGATGCAAGTAATGTACCATCTGATGAGAAGGCAAGGGAAAGAACAAAATCATTGTGCCCACAGAGAACAACAGTCTGGCTGCCTGTCAATACATCAAAGATGGTAATATCACTATCTGGACAACCAGCAGCAATGGTATTATTCCAGTATGCAAGAGTCTTTGTATAGCCATTGCAGAATACTGTTCTGGTACATGCTCCCCATTCAACTGGTCCCACCACCACCCTGACCTTTGAGGGGAACTTTGGAGTGTAGCACTGATGTACCCAGGATGAGGAAGGGCAAAGTGTGAGAGCAGAGTCATATATTTGGGAAGGAGAGTTGCGGATTGTGTCAAAATTCTCCAAGATGAAACGCTTGCTATCACTTGTCCACTTGTCAGGAACTCCTGTCTGAACAGAGATCAATATAGGTTTCAGTTAAAACACTATGCATAACTCACCAACATATACCATTGCTGAATGTCATTGAGGGCATAAATGCCAATGTCAAGCTTTTCCATGAGGGCCAGGACCTCAACCCAGAACAGAAAACTGGCTGAAAAGAACTCATTGATTGCCTTCTGTATTTCCTCAACACCACTTGTACAATTGGAAATATTTACAAGGTGCTTTGTCCAGAAGATGCATGCATATCCCAGAGAGTCCCCAATGTGAATAGTCCTCTGTGTGTCAAGATCTTTGACCTCACTGAGGATATCATTGCCATCCAGATTGCAAATGTCCCTCTTTAACCTCTCCTCCATTATATTGAGACATGAGAGTGAGATCTTGTTGTGGTGGGTTGAAGGGTCAACAAAGAACTGGGTGTCTGTACATCGTCCTGGATCTGTGAGGAAGTCAGGGAATGATTTGTGGAAGATCCTGACTGGATCTTCTGTGCTTTCTGTGATCAAGAGGAGGGAATGGAGGGTGGACAGGGCACTGGAGATTCTGGATGGGGTGCCACAGTTCCTGAGGAGATCGGAGAGGGTGTTGATGGAGAGTGGATGGAAGATCAGGATCACTGCCCCCACCACAGATTTGAAATGGGAGTAGAGTTCATGGTCATGGGAATCCACATCATGGAAAGCTTCCTCTAGAACTTGGGTATAGAGGAGATCAACGCCTGACCTTCCTTCGTGAGAAGTGTCTTGTGGGAGTGAGATGATGAGAGCAAGTCTCTCGTTGGGTGGGTAGTGACGGGACATAACAAACTTGACAGCCGTTGAAGCGTAGATGAAGAACCCGGCTGCTTTCTTGCAAAGAATATTGATGTTTTGTGGGCCTGGCCAGTCCTCCGCTAGGCCACAGTCACGTCGGTTCTTGGCGATCTCGATGAACCGAGTTTTCAAGTACAGCTTGATGTCGTTGTCTACCGAAGAGGGTTCAACCTCATGGAGCCTGAGGACGTCTGTGTGAGGCTGAAGCGACTCCAGACGAAATCCAGAGTGAATCCGAGGTTCGGGCCTGCCGGTGATGAAGAACTTGACGAGCGGGATGTCGTCCACATAGCGGGAGAGAACGGACAGGAGCGCAGATGCAGGCTCCTCATCTCGACACTCATCGAGGGCGTCGATGATAATGAGGGTCGGGATTTTCATTGCCTGGAAAGGCCTGACAATAAGTTTCTCCATCTGCGAACAAAGAGCCTCACGTCCAACATCAGGGCTTGTCTTCAAGACCGGAAGCAACTGCATTCGAAACTCCGGGTACAGATGAGCGAGCTGGAAGGCCAGGGTAGGGAAGATGGATCGAAGGTTGCTCCTGTCTTCGAAATCCCGCGAACAGAAGAAACTGGCCCCCAGCCTCCCGTCTGCAAAAGACGTCTCCGCAAACGTTTGAGCGATAGTTGACTTCCCCGTCCCGGCAAGACCGTTGAGCCAGAACACTCGCTTGTCGTGCTCATCCTTTGACCACTGCTCGAGCTGGAATAGAACTTCCCTCCTGGTCCCCTTCATGCATCCCTGCCCGCGTCCACAGAGGTATCCGGCGTCAGCAACGTGATACATGCGGTCGAGAAGGATGAGTTCCGTGTTGTCCTGTTGACCAATTACTACGCGTGGGTAGGTAGTTAGGGCGGGAACTTACGATTAATTGGCGAGCACTGGTGTAGATATCTTGTTGTAAGGAAGTCTGAGGCATATGTTAGGTGCGATGAGAATGAATAGAAAATTGGGAGTACAAACCTGATACTCAATCACGGCCTCGTGAATATCATCCACCAGATCGTTGAGCTTCTGTGCGTTCTCGACGTTGTTCAAGAATTGCGCGATATCCTTTTGAGCTGCCATTGGGACTAGGGATTTGCAGACATCTTCCAATTTCCTTGCAGGCCCCGCGTGTCAGCCTCAGTCTCCCATCTCGGAGAGGGTGTACTTACCGTTCCAATTTCCTTCTCCTCACTTCCTCCCCGAGATCGTTCTTGGAAGTGGGGGCGCAGAGAGTTTCAATAAGCCCTTCTACCCGGGGTGCCAACGATTCTATCGTTTGCTTGTTGACCTTTGTTTGCTGGGAGAACTATGAGCATCACAGATCGAGCGAACGAAGGTGAACCATACCTCGCAGTTGTCGAGGATAGCGCAGAGCCCTCCGGCAACAGACTTGAGCGGAGGGAAGGCGTCTGAAGACTTCTCCACGGTGCGGAGTAATAACTTGGCTGTGGAAGCTGCAGTGGATTTCCAGTTCGATTTGCCCTTGGATGTGGTAGCATCGACACGGGCTGATTGGTCGGATCGCTCGTCATCGGAGTCAATTCCTCTTTTCTCTGGCCCGTCTTTGTTCTTCGACAGTCCGTGCTTGATCTTCTTCCGGAATCGAGAGAACGGCGCTCGGAAACTCATATTGTTGCAGGATTGGCAGTGTGGGCAGATGCGGATGGTGGTTGAGGCGATTAATTTGACACGTGGTCACCATGCGGTTCAAACTGATCCGACAAGCGCTGCAAGCGCCCTTGAAGCCCGCAGCGACCGCCGTGTAGCTATTCCCTGCCTCCCAGTATCTCCTCCCGTGCCCACATGCAGCCCGCGCCCGCCTTGGCTATCTCGTTGTCCACCTTTTTGCCCAAGCGACCTTCCATACCGGCCTTTTCTTCAGTTTTCCGCCGGGTGTGTTCAACGCCACCGATCCCCGCTGATTCCTCCGACGGCCATTTAGCAGGTGGTCCACGATTTGGTGATCAACACTTCGGACTTCCTCAACTCAATTATCTGTCGGTCGTGCACTACGGTCACAACGACCCTGGCCTGCTGCCCAGGCGGGGGCGAGATGTACAGGATGCCGTTTGTCTCCCAGGATACGACGAATGGGAGTGTCGTACACTACCACTACTCTCTTAGTCGCGGGCTCATCATCGTCTATCGGGTCGAACGGCAGCCTCGATACTAGTTTGTTTGCTACCTTTGGATATTTCTCGCCCTCAAAAGGCGGATAGTCAACGGTGACGATGTTCAGGCAAAAATTATTAACCACCTCCGGCGTCGTTCTCACCCCGTTGACGGTGCACCCCATGCTCAGGTATGCCGCCCTCAATCGCTTTCGCGTTTGGCGATCACTGATTTGACGGTTTCTGTTTGTGGCAGCTTGCTCCGGAAACCACCCGTCTTTATGTTGGCGTCCGGTATTCCGGAAGTTATTTGGGGATCCGCTGCGACGTTCTGGACGCGTTCAACAACCCACTCGGCTCTCTTACCGTCGCTGAAGGCAGACCTGGTGGGCTGGTCCGATAGTCAATGGTAACTTCAACAGCAAATTCGGTTTGGCGAAAGCCGGATGGTCTTCTGCGAATATAATTTGTTGTAAAAACTACAGATGTTTCCGAAGTGGTATATAACCTTGCATTGCCACAACCCATACGGACTGCATCTCTCACATACTTAAACGCTAACCTCAACGAATACGCAGTGATCAGAGGCAAATGATACGAACGGTTTGAGCTGCCTGGAACGAGACTTTGGTAGAGTTAGGGCTAACAACAAGGGACAGTACAAAAACCGGACACGTTCTGGTGATATACATGAGTATGTTCAGGGATGTCCCGAACTTTCACAGCTTCGCTCCTCATTCCCTAAAGCCACTCGAAAAGGCTGATTCTAATATCGGCATGGATGGCCTATGGAATGAACGCACGCGCGTTCCTGTGGATACGAGTGAGGGAGCGGCAAGCTCGTGCCACGTCAACAACCCACACCTCCCCAGATTTCCTACTAGGCCCTCTGCCGTGCCCATAGGTGACCGTATCACCATCCTAAACAACATCGACATACGTCCCAACCGACCCCAGCCGAAAGACACCTCCAACCTCTCCAACGAGGGGAAATTATGGCCGTTTCCATCGAAACCATCTTAAATCCGTGGTCCTCGAACCAGGGGATCCATGCTCCCGTAACTTTTGAGGACACATCTAGGCCCCCGCCCGGTAGAGGTCATGCGGATAAGCGTGGCCCAACGTGGTTATTATGTCTGTTAGCATATTGGTCGTGTGGATGTGGACGCCCAGGCGTTTCAACTCGGTGCAATGAATGGACAGGAAGGGAGGGGCAAGGGCGATGGCGAAGAAAGTATTGGCATTGCATGTCCATTCACCCAACGTGATGTATCCCAGCCTCGGCGGAGCAACCGCCAGACTTTCCACATCGTGGTCTGCGAATCGTGACACACGCGAGGCCCGGGCCTATTAAGCAGCACCCCACGCCGTTGGAGATCTGAACAGGGTTGGTAGATAGGTGGATTCGGAGAGCAGGGTCAAGACAGTAGTGGGAGAGAGAGGGGAAGGTGCATGAGAGGTTGAGAAGGCAGTCCCTCGCCACGGTCTATGGAAGGTTGCAGTCCTTCCCGGCTTTGAATATGCAGAACCACTGGATTCGCATTGCTCCTTAAATTGAGGGTCTCGAGTGAAGGAAACAGGGGAGTTGTGCTGCCGAGAATTTCATGATTGATCAGGTCTGTGACCTGTGGTGATCCCTGCTCGGTGCTCTCAGCACGGAAGTTGAGGAAGTTCATCAAACGAACGACTCCAGTCAACAACACCACGCTGGAGTGGGATTCCTGAAGCGATTCCCTGCACCCTAAAACGAATGCGGATATCTCTCCCGTGAGATGGGTCTCCCGTCCGTGGCCCGGATAAACTATAAGGAACTCGATCGAAGGAAGATATATTTTGACGGTTGAGCGCATCTTAGGCGCAACCTCGGCAGAGTTTGTCTTGATCCATGAACCAACCGTTCCGTCGGGGAAAACAAGGGCATTCGTGTTGATGTCGATCTTCTTCAAGTGCGATGAGAGGAATGTGGAGACGAACGAGATCTCGTTTTAATCGAGCCACTAATCCAACCCTCACAACGTAAAACATAGGGGGGTGGGTGTTCCTCGGTGTGGGAACAAAGGGTCGAGTGAGGTCCTCGGAGGAGTCCACCCGCCCACGTCAAGTCGGCGTATAGCTTGGGCCTATTCAACTCTTGCACAGTGATCAGTCGTTCTAAATCCTGTTGATATTTTTTTCGTGGTCATTGAGTATACATACACGATCAACTGAAAGTCAGGGTCACAAATACGCCAAAAAAACACAGGTAGCCCCGTGACCGAATGTGCAAGAAGTGGGCCAAACTCCTGGGAAATTCCTTCCATGGCGGAGCGCCAATGTATGAGGAAGTTGACACTCGGGAGAAAGCGGTTTATCAACGGCAGCACGTCGGAAACCGACCGAGCCAGGAGTTGCCGACAGGAAGAAGGATTTCCAATGGGTAAGTCGTGCTGAATGCAGAAGAGAACGTCGCGGGCGGCTCGTCTAGAACAAGGTGGCCCATCTAGGATGCGTGTAGCCGGAACCTCGCCCAGTGCCTTTGCGAGGGATCGCGGACAATCTTCTGAGGCGGATGTGAGACACGAATAAAAGAGTAACCTGGCCACGTACAGAGGCTCCTCCATCAACTCCAACATCAGCCTCCAATGTCGAAGTATCCGGTGGTAACACCTTCACGAGGACAACCAAGACAGGTTCCCCTTGTTCCTAGAGCGTGGCAAACGCCTGCTCTTAGATGCAGACAATAAGTACTTAAGTGGCCAGCGGTGAACGAAATCAGCTTATCGATTCCAAAGACAGGATATGGCACGAGGGCGGAAGGCGAGAGTCAATTGACGACCGATCGAACTTTTCATCTCCGACGGAGTCCCCCAAACGATCTGCAGCAACGTTGCCGACAATCATCGCCACGAGCGCACTCGAAGCTTAACCGGTAACCCTCCACCACAACCGTCCCAACCGGGGACAATGACCTCCACCGTCCGTGCGGTGCTCACGCTCACACGAAGAATGGGACCCACATGTCTTTTTCCCGGGGTGGGTTTCGGCATTTCCCCAGATATTAGTGTGGCTGGACTGACCTCTTCCATATAAGTAGTGCTCTGGACGGGTATAACAAAAGGGGGCTGAAAGCAGTGGATAACCCTTAGTTCTATTCCTCCATTACCTCCCCTCCCCCGCCACGCACCACCTGCCATGTCCTCCTTCAAACAATACCGCGGCAATGGTCAACAGGGCCCTGAACCCATCAGTAGGACGTCGTCTATCACCGTACTTTCCCCAATCGTCAAAGATGGGGTGGGGGAGATAGCGACAATGTTGGGAGATATGTGAGTACCTGCACTGCTTCAATACATTGCACGGTCGGAGTCCGACGGGAACCCTACAGGGACGGTATCCTCGATACCCTCGACGCTGAGGTTTCACCAGATGCAGGACATGTTCCCGATGTCGTGAGTACTCTAAAAGTGTGGCGGATGCTAATATCACGTGTGTTCAATAGGGAGAATTACTCAAAGAGATCGCAAAACTCCACAAAGACGTCAAAAGCACCAAACTTGCTCAGGATGATCAAATAAGAAAAATCAGAGACGATGTCAAGGACGATACCAAAATCCAAATCGTTCAGCTGACGGGGTATGTTGTTTGACGTGATATTGGGTAGACCTATCTCTGCTCCCGTTAAATCACTGACGCTCTATGCAGAGGCAAGATCAAGTCCATTATCGAGGACGAAGTCGCCGTGCAAGTCAAGAAAGAAGTCGAGGAGTGGGGAAAGAAGCCAGCCATCACCCAGTTCGTCGGTGCGCTGGAAAAGGTGGTGGTGGAGGACAATAAAATACTCACGGAAGCTCTCACCCAACTCGGGAACTCGTGAGTTTTCCTTTATGCCTGGATCGGAAGATTCTCAATACTGAATACCCCCCTAGAAACTCGCGGCACGCGAATTCCACTCTTGACGTTCAGAGCGACTTCAACACACCACTAGGACCAATCAAGCACCACGATGGCCACATCAGCGAACTCTTCCCAACTAGCCTGAGGGAACTATTTTCCTACGACCGTGAGCGGCCCCGTCCTGTCACAGACTAAGCGATCCACACTAACAAACCCCAAGCCGAGCGACTCATCCGCCTTCTCAGGGAATACGGACTTCACCCCCTCGACAAACACAATGAAAACTTGAACAGATTGCTGCTTTTCATCGGTAAGCCCCGACCCACTCGACACCGACCCAAATGATAATGTGGAAGGCTGACGCAGGTACCCGATCTTTTGTTCAGGAGTGAGTGCTGCGGTACCGGATCAACTGGTCGACTTCTCGGAAGAAATGCCCCCTGCTTACCCGGTTGGGAATATTACCTGGCTCCCCGACGAGAGGGTCCGGGCATCAGCTCGCCGACGTTCCTCTGCATCCGAGAAGGGTGCCGGGTCCTGGTATGGCACCCTTTTCGGTTGAAGATCTTGTAATATCTAGTGCGTTTGCTTATCTCTTGTACCCATGTCGCTGTTCGTACTATATCTTCTACTTATATCCGAGTGTATCGCTATTTCTTGACTTCGCCAATCCATAAAACCGTTTCGCAAGCCATTCTGTGGTGGGGGTTGGGGATGGGCGGCACCTTGCCTGGCGTTTTCGGGAGGGGGGTAAGAAATAGGAAAACGCTAGACACCCAAACCAAACCAGTCCATCGTGTGGGTGGCCAGAACAGCGAATGCGCGTGATGCGAATTAAACTACTTTACAACTACATGGGCTAACTATTGCGAGCGGAACGTAACATATAACACTTGGAAGGGAGGGGAGCTTGTGGTAGCATCTCCCAGCATGGCACGAAGGGAAAGCGCAATCGTTCGAATTATGCTAACAACCCTCTGACGTATTTCAAAACATCCCTACCCTAGAAACACAAGCAGAGATTAGCAACGTTGGTGTGTTGAAGAGGAAGAGACTCACCCCTCGCTTCTTAACACCTTCCACCATCACCTCAACGCGATCCACGTCCATCTGGTCAACGGTCACAAACGACTCTGCGCTGCCGTTCGCTATGCCGGCGGCGACTGGCTCAGCGGCCACGTTTTTCCCAGTCCCATAGAACGATCTCTTCCTCGCCTTCAGCACAATCGACAACATTGCCCTCCACCCTTCGATCGGGACCTCCTGCAGGTTACCGCCCACACCCCCGTTCCCGTTAGCGCCGTTCAGGATCGCGCTGTGACCGGACGGCATAGGGAAATTAGGGACGATCGTAGACCGTACAACGTAAGGGCAATACGGCCGGTGTTCCTTAAGCAAGTCAAACCGTCTCTGTGGTCGGTTCTCCTTCTCCACCGCCTGGGGGCCGAAAGCCCACAGCCCCACCCGTCGTTGGCACATTTTGCAATACAGGAGAGAGTTGTCGCGTTTCTGTTCAGGAGGGGGGGTCGCGGACATTGGCGTGGAGGGAAGTCGAGCAGAGATGCTCGCCCCAGAGAGTGATCCACGTCGAGATACAGAGGGTGCGGATTGTGGGGTTGTACTTCTTTCGTTCCGGAACGAAACTACAGACGATGCACGGGAAAGCGATGGCACGACTGAGGAAGATCGTTGGGCAGCTGCCTTTTCTTCCGCTGGACGATGAGGGAGTGTCCATCCGAACAAGGCCGTGAGAGCAGCAGTTTCTGATGGCTCCACCTGATCGTGCTCATTTTCATGACCAAAGTCGGAAGCGGAAGAGGGTCCGGGCGAGGCTCCCTCCGATTCTGATGGCGTTGTTGTGGCACCCAGCCGAACGTTGAACGTGCTGAGAGCAGACATCAAGGAGTGTACCTGTGTGACGGACTAGGTAATGTACTTAGTAACGCCACTCACGGGTTTGAGGATCACCAACACGTACCAAAGGGTGTTTGACCTGAACCTCTTCCAAAACGGGTTGCAAGTCCAGCGCCCGAGACTTGACCTCCTTCGCAGTGGCAGAGGGTGATTGTACCGGGAGGCGGTAGACGGAATCTAAGGGAGGCGCGTCAGAACTATCCAGTCACTGGATCAGCAACGAGCTCATACCATCACACTGCTGCGTTTTCCAAGGGCACCCATCCTTGTGCATGCTAACCAACTGCCCCTTCTGCTTTTCCACCAGAGCATTCGCTTCAAATACGGAGGAAAACGTCCTAGGTCAGTACAACAGCCCTACCTTGATCGTAACCTACCTACCAGCCTCGGTCCTCATCCCTTGAGTCGATGCCACAACCCAAGGATTCTTGCACACCCCACATAACAGCCTGTCTCGCCCATCATTCACCCATCCGCACTTGGCTGCAGCGACAGCGTCGATCTTGGGGGGCTTGTTGGCGTATGTCGCGAGCCGGTATGTCGACAGTCGGCTGAGGAATGAAGCTGTGGATGATGGCCTGTACTCGGACGTAGAGGGCGGAGTGCCAGAGAGCGGCGTAGCTGTGATTCTTGAACCAGGATTCGAGGTTCGGGATTTGGGCGTCCCTCGAGAGAGGATCGCGGCGAGGTGGGGAGCGGACTTTGCGAGCGATTCTATCCTAGAAGGGGCGGATCTGAACGAAGGCGAATGACAGTTGAGTCGAACGTGTTCAAGCGCGGCGGAAACAGAACAGGGTCGGATAGACTAACGACTTGGGCTCCTTGGACGTTATCCCGTATTTCGCCAGCGTGGAATATATTGACCTCGACTTTTTAGGGGGAGGGGGGCGTTCCAATGTCTCCGAAGGAACAAATACTGCATCGTCCAACGTCTGCAACGCGTCGTCGAGTTTCCTCTGTAAAACGTTTCAGACTTGGTGAATCTTGCGGTTATCCCAACGATTTTTGGACAGACCTTCATAGTTTGTGTGTTGGACGCTGCCTGAGCGGAACCCTGGGTCGTATTGGTCGTTCCGAGCACATTTGAGATAGATGGAGCAGTCATGGAAGAAGCCATGGTCAACGGTGGTAGCTGATGCGACTCGTTCCCGAAGTCACAAGCGAGCGTCCAGGCGGAAGGCGGGCTTGCAAATACACGTGATCTACCCACAATAGAAAGGGACACCGGCAATCTCCGAGCTCAAGTAAGCGACGAATATTGACTCGGACGCTCAAGAAAAGTCCTAGAGGTGATATTCATTCTGGTACATACAACAAGGCAGGTCGTGGAGCAAAACCCCGAGTATGGAGGTTATAGCAACAGCCTGTATCCTACAGAGGAAGGAAAAAAGTGTTCGCAAACGTGTCCGGCTCGTGGACCGATACTAGGTGGTACTTTTATGCCAAAAATGCTCCAACAAAGGCCGTGATCGCACAAATGGTGTAGAGGCCAGCGGCGTTGACCATGCCGCTGCTACCCAAAGCAGTGGCGATGGGTGGAGGAGAACTGGCCAAGCTGGAAGCAAGAGAGTTGGCAGACTCGATAACGGAAGAGAGGGAAGAAAGAGAAGAGGCAAGTCCGGGGTCGGTTGATGAGGACGAAATCGAAGATGTAATCGGTAGTGACTCGTTAAAGGTGGAAGTAGGTGGGGTAGTCGATGTGACGGAAGGGACAACCGGGATCGTGGTCGAGGTGGTGTTAAAGCAGTCATCGGTGACACCCGGGCTGATGACAACCGGAGGAGCAGCGCTACCGACACCTCTGGCATCACTGAGGACCATCACAACGCTAGTTCCGGCGGCGATCGTCACTCGTGGCCAGGTGAGCG